>JACCDW010912640.1_pt1 | contig 56608 bp, 62 predicted proteins | sample 7449781 | NCBI WGS metagenome assembly JACCDW01 (sample SAMN15323449, study PRJNA562643) | freshwater metagenome | isolation source: river surface water | place: USA:Blue River Watershed | collected 2017-08-18
AACGGTTCCGACGTGTCGAACACGGTCATGACGCTTCGTCTTGACGGCGACACGGCTCTCGGGATCGTGAAGAGTCTCAACGGCGGACAGGACGCCTCGGGCAACGCGGTGACCGTCATCGCACAGGGCGACGGTATCCCCGTCCTCAGGACGGACAACGGCAAGTTCGACAAGGACCCATTCTCCTCCGACCTAACGGCGTACGGTTCGCCGATCGACGTCCAGAACAGCAGTGGAAACACGTACGCGATCGCCAAGACGGAAGAAGGGCACATCATCATCGCCCGTTCGGGGCGCAATGGTTACGGCTTCTCCATCGGCGACACCGTCCAAGTGGTCATGAAGCCAAAGGAGGACGGAACTCCCCACGCCCCGTCCGAAGTCCACGACGTCCTCAAGCGGGTCGGCATCAAGGACCCCTCCTACACGGGTGACGACGGGTGGAAAGCCCAGGCGGCTGAACTCCTCGTCAGGACGTACGACAAGGTATCCAAGTCGAACCTGGAGGATCCGCTTCCGATAAGGCTCGCAAGGGTCGCCGGAAACCACGGCCTGACCGTCAACGACGTCGAACCGTACTTCGACTCAGTTGGCAGGATGCGTTTCCGTCTTACTGACGAGGCTTGGGAGAAGATCAAGACCGCCAACCCAGAACTCGCCAACTCCGGAACGTACATCGTGAAGACGATGGGTCAGTACCCCGACGAGTCGAACGTCATCAGGATGATCCAGTCCGGCGGCGTGCTTTCCAAGGCGGAACAGGTCAACGGAGGTTTCGGTGCTTTCGGTGGCTACGCGGCCGGTGGTGCCGGGCACGGCGCATCAGCCGAGGCGGACCTCGGATCTGGTGGTGGCGTCGGTGTGTTCATGAGCCCGTTCACCTCGACGGGTCAGCACCAGTTCGCCTCCCACTGGGGTTCCAGGGGAACCGAAGTCGTGTTTGACGGCGAGGAGATGCTCAAGGACATCGGATGGTGGGCTCACGGACCAAGCGACGGCCCGTACGGCGTGCTGAACCCGAACAACTCGCACATCAGCAGTGTCGGTTCCGACGACGACCCACTCATGACGATGGCGAACAAGAGGACGTTCGAGTTCCTACCAGACTCGTCGGCAGACCTCGGCAAGGCGAAGGCGGTGATCCTGAAGAGCGGGAACAGTTCGCAGAGGCGCGAGATGCTGATCAAGCACTACAAGGACCAGGGCATCGACGAGATCAACGGCATCCCGGTCGAGGACTTCTTCGTCGCAACACCGACACAGGCGAAACTCGCACTTCCGAAGTTCAAGGGGAAGACCATGAACGGTTTCACCGTCGCCTCCCAGAAGGAAGTCGATAACCCACCGGTCATCAACCCTGGCGAGAAGCTCGTTCCTGCATACGTCCTGAAGGGCTACTCGTCCGACCTCTCCTACTTCCCCGACGGCAAGCTCCAAAAGACAACGCAGTTGAAGACGGCGATGTCCCGCGCGAAGAAGTACTCACTCGCCGACCCGGCAGGCAGTTACTACATCTTCAGGGACGAGAAAGGCAACTACAGGGTTGCGTCCAACAAGGGCAAGAAACGGGTTGACTACTACGCCGCTGATGCCATCACCCACAGGTTCAAGGCAGGCCAGCAGGCGGCTAGCCTCATCGAGGAGGATCTCGTCTGATGAGCAAGTCGAAGAAGGTCATGGAGTTCGCCGAGGCCGTCTCCCAGTGGGAGAAGGTTTCCAGAACTCCGTACGAAGAGGGAGACACGAACGACGAAGGGGAGATGGACTCCGCCATCATCTGTGACGAGAGTTCGCCGATGGTTCATTACTACATGGACGAACCAACCAAGAGAGTCGTTCTGATGCAGGCGAAGATCGCCGACGACACGGGCGACGCCACATTCGTCTTCTACCCGTTGAACTCCCCGTTGTTCACCGTCAACCCCGCTTCCATCAGCGACTCTGGCGGATCAGTGATGATCGAGACGTTGGACAGGAAGAAGGACAGCGTCGTGCGCCAGCTCGAGAAAGAGGACGCCGTCTGGGCGATAGGCAGGGTGGTCGACACGATGCGCGAGCTGCTCGAGCAACTCCGTAGGATGGACAACTAATGGCCGACAAGGTTTCGTTCGTGTACAACAACTCCGCCGGTTCCGACAACGAGCCGATCGCGATGATCGTCCTGCGCAACGGGACGCTCCGTTTCCACGCCCCCAAGGGGTCGCCATACGAGGACAAGATCCCGGTTCTGAACGGCAACTCGCTCAACCTCGAGAAAGAGGACGCAGAGGAGTACTTCGAGGACTACTCGGGCAGATGGGACGGGGTGCTTTCCGCGGTCGCCACATTCCCGTTGGAGGGGAAGAACGCCCGTAGGGCCGAGGTGCTCATCGCCAAGTGGAGGAAGTGATGGCCACGGACAAGAGGCCAGAACCCACCAGAGAGGACGCAGAGAAGGTCGCCAAGACGATCGGTTGTCGTGGTGTGCACGAGCACGAGGGCAAGTGGTACCCGTGCGCTTCGCAAGAGGCACTTGCCGAGGTTTCCAACAGGGCCGAGGACGACTCCTGGCTGAGGACGATAGGCGAGAAGGGCGCGGTTTCCGTTTCCGGCAGGAAGCGGAGGAAGCGCGTGAACAGGACGAGGAACTGGGAAAACCTCAGGGAGAGGACGTACGGAGTCGAGTCGGTTCCAGGTGTAGGTCTCGTTTCTGGGAGTCCAGCAACGGCCTTCTCCGGTGGCGACTCGGGCAAGGGGGTGATGCCGTTCTCGCCGGAGGTCGGCGACCCCGAGGTCTACACGAGTCCGGATGCGGCGAGGATGCGTTCCAACCAGATCGGCTGCACCGGCATCAGGCGTTACACGACGAGGTCGGGAAGACAGGTGTGGATGCCCTGCACGACGGGTGTCACCTATGACAAGCTCACCGGTCAGGGCGCTTTCAGGGGGAGGAACGACAGGATCCAGAACCAGAGGATCGAGAGGATCGTTCGCCGCGAGGTTCGACGGGCATCGGCTTTCAATGGGTCGAAGAAGGACGCAAGATCGCGGAAGTTGTCGGCTACACCGGCAAAACCTTCCGAGAGGATCAAGGGTTCGGACAGGAACAGAGAGGGTTCTTCGTCATCGGTTTCCTCGGCTTCCGGTATCCAACTCTCCCAGGAGCAGGTGAGGGCACTCGCCACCAAGGCTCGCGAGCACAACGCAAGGATGCGCGAGGAGAACAAGCCGTCGTGGGCCATGACCTCCACCAACGCCCTGAAGGCCGTCATGAGGCGCGGGATGGGCGCTTTCAGTTCCAGTCACAGGCCGAATGTGAACTCCCGTCAACAGTGGGGGATGGCGAGGGTGAACGCGTTCCTCGTGATGCTCGACAACGGCAGGCCGAAGAACCCCAAGTACACGACCGACAACGACCTCCTCAGGGACGGTCATCCGTGGAAGAAGGGTCGATCAACCGGGGGTACGAAGAGCGACCCGCTTGACAGGGACGGGGATGGTTACGTAAACGACGGCAAGCCCACGCAGCGCTTCGTTGGTTTCAGAAGGGTCGTCGACGCGGCGACTGAACTCGGCGAACGGGCGTCGGACGCATTGGCGGCGCGGAGAAGAGGAGGAAAACCGATCAGGGTGAACCTCTCCGAAACCGAGGGTGGGAAACCGAAGGGGCGCGCCAAGAGGGTCGTGAAGGAGATGGAAGACACCATCGCCAAGCTCAAGAAGGGCGAGCCGGAGAAACCGTCAAAGGGTTTCAAGCCGACGGGCAGGCAGGTTCCCGAGAGGCTCTCCAAGAAGAGGCTTTCTTCTTTGACGCCGTCGAGAAACAGCCATTCGAGACTCGTCCAGACGCAGAGGGAGTACGAGAAGGCCCCGAAGCCCGAGGGCGAACACAAGGCCGCCTCCGTGGATGAACTTCTCAGGCCAGACGGTTCCATCGGCTCCACCCACGACCATTTCGGAATAGGCGAGGGGGAAATAACTCCGGAGAGGAAGGCTCTCCACGAGGCGATCATCAAGTCTGTCGTTTTCGGGAACGGGAAGTGGGAGCCGAAGAAGTCCGAGACACCGATGGCGTGGATGATGGGAGGAGGCCCAGCCAGTGGCAAGACTTTCCTCAGGCAGGGGGGTTTCTTCGACACACCGAAGAGGGGAGACACCGTCCACCTCGACGCGGACGAGATCAAGGAGATGCTTCCTGAGTTTGATGCCCTCAGGGAGGAACTCAAGGCGAGGGGGATGGACATCACGGCCGCGGCGGCCGCGGTGCACGCCGAGTCGACCTACCTCCAAAGGGAGGCGATGAAGCTCGCCACAGAGAACGGTTTCAACGTCGTCGTCGACTCCACGGGCGACGGCGGGCCGAAGGCTTTCGCCAGGAGGATGGACATCCTCAAGGATGCGGGCTACAAGATCAAGGGCAGGGTCGCGGACGTCTCGATCGGCAAGGCAGGCAAAGAGGCGGAGAAGCGCAAGAAAGAACAGGGCAGAGGTGTTCCTGTTTCCGTCGTCATCGACACGCACATCGACGTGGCGAGAGCCGTTCTCTACGCACTCCAAGAGGGCATCTATGACGACTTCGAGCTCGTTGACAACGAGGACCACAGCAACCCGGTGACCATCGCGGCGATGAAGGACGGGGAACTCGTCATCCACGACAAGGAGACATGGACGCAGTTCATCGACAAGGCCGCTCTCAGGTCGCAGGAGACCTACGAGGACGGTGGTTACTTCGGGGAAGCGATGAGGGCAGGGACCAAGGAGTCCGCCCGGGAGATGGCCAGGAAGAGGATCAAGGCCAGAAAGGTCAGGACTAAGAGGATCGAGGGGGTCGACTCCATCGTCGCCGAACCAGTTCCGTTCCTAGCGGAGAAGCTCCCCAAGACGGAAGTCGACTACAAGAAGGTCGTCGCCGTCCCCAAGGCCAAGCGCGAGGAGATGACCAAGGTCTACGAGTCCCTCCCCGAGTTCTCCGAGGAGGCGAGGGAGGCGTACGAGGCGCTGACCGAGGAGATCTCCCAGCAGTTCAGGATGCTCACCGAGGAGCTCGGCATCAAGGTCGAGTTCGTCGACGATGACCCCTACGGCGACCCGTTAGAGATGATGGACGACCTCCAGACCAACAAGAGGCTGAAGGTCTTGAAGACCGAGACAACAGGCCCCCACCCGTACTGGACGAACGAGGAGAACGACATGTTCCGGGCTGTCCACGATGCCTTCGGGCACGCCGCGACGGGCAGGGGCTTCGACAGGCACGGCGAGGAGGCCGCCTACCAGGCGCACTCGTCCATGGTCTCCGAACTGGCAAGAAGGGCTCTTCTGACGGAAACGAGGGGTCAGAACGTCGTGGTCATCACCACCGGCGACTTCCCTCCGCAGAAGATGGCCCTCCTGCCCGAGATCTACATCAAGGCCGATGCCCAGGGCCTCCCGCAGATCCAACCGATGCAGACCGCCCAGCAGGACGTTTCTCCACCGTCCGCCGAGGGGGACTTCCCGATCACGGCCGACGAGGACAACCTCTACTCGTTGGGTCGTTGCCACCACACAACCGGTGGCAGGAGGATGGACAGGTCGTCCACGGTCGTAGAGACCGCAGGTCTGTTCGACGATGCCGGCGAAGACCCCGCTCTGCCACCAGAGACGAGGGCCAAGATCCACGAGGCAGTAGCCCTCGGCAGGACGATCGAGGACTCCGACGTCGACGAGACGAACAAGGACATCAGGAAGTACTACGCCAGGATCAAGAAGGACGTCAGGTCGCTCGGCAAGGGGACGGTGGTCGACCTCCCGACATCCGCCGTGGACGCCGTGCTCGACAGATAGCACCCTTCCACTAGACACCCCGTTCCTGTTGGTACTGTCTGACGCAAGACAACCAGGGGCTGGGTGCTGACCTGAGCCACGGTGGTCCATCAACAACCACAAGTCAACTCTCAAAAAGGAAGAGGAAGCACCCAAATGTCAACAGACAAGAGCAGGATCGCGGAGCTCCAGGAAGCCCTCCGCAAGAAGATGGCGGACAACAAGTCCATCGCCGACTCATTCAAGGTCGAAGAAGGAACCGTCATCGTTTCAACCGAGCAGAAGGCGGCATTCGACGCCAACATGCGCGACATCAAGGAGATCAAGGGCCTCATCGAGGGTCTCGAGTCCATGGGATCGGTCAACGACTGGGCATCGGAGCCCGCTGGCAACTCTGTCGGCGCATCTGTCGCCGCTGGTCAGCACGTCGGTTCCTACGGCGCAAAGAGCCTCGGTCAGTTGTTCATCGACTCGCCTGAGTTCAAGTCGCTGAACGGTGGCAAGAACGGCGCGAACATGCCTTCGCCTTTCATCCTCAACACCGCCGACATGGCAGGTGCATGGGGCAAGAAGGACGTCTACACCGGCATGCCCGACACCTCGGACCTTTCGTTCCTCGGTTTCGGCGGTCGCGAGCGCGATCCGATGGTCATCCCCCCGATGCGCACCCGTCGCGTCCGTGATCTCTTCCCGGCACGCACCACCACCGCAGCGGTGATCGAGTACTTCCGTCAGTTGGGCTTCACCACCCCGGGCACCACAGCGGACAACAACGCCGCGCCCGTGGCAGAGCGCAGCGGTTCGGCATTCGGCGCAAAGCCCCAGTCCAGCATGGTGTTCGAGGGTCATCAGGCTCCCGTCCGCACCTTGGCCCACTGGGAAGCAGCGCACCGCAACGTCCTCGCAGACGAGCCGCAGCTCCGCAGCATCATCGACAACGAGCTCCTCTACGGTCTCCGTCTCCAGGAAGACTTCCAGATCCTCCAGGGCGACGGCACCGGCGAAAACCTGCTCGGCGTTCTCAACACCCCTGGTGTTCAGAGCTACGACTGGTCGGACGGTGCGGTGACCCCGGTTCCGGACACCAAGGCTGACGCACTTCGTCGTGCGGCGACCCTCGCCTTCTTGGCTTACTACGAGCCGACCGGCGTGGTTCTCCACCCGAACGACTGGGAAGACATCGAACTGACCAAGAACACGCAAGGCACCTACCTCATGGCGGTGTCGATGCAGGTCGGCTCGGAAGCACGCATCTGGCGCATGCCGGTCATCGACACCCCTGCGATCCCCGAGGGCCAGGCTCTCGTCGGAGCGTTCGGCACCGGTGCCCAGCTGTACGACCGCGAGCAGGCAAGCATCCGCATCAGCGAGCAGCACGCAGACTTCTTCGTGCGCAACGCGATCGTGGTTCTCGCCGAGCAGCGTCTCGCACTCGCTGTCAAGCGTCCCGAGTCGTTCGTCAAGGTCAACTTCGACCTCGCACCAGCATGATCACCTCCCGCTGAATAGGCGGGTGAAGGACGAAAGGGGTCTCGGGACGAAAGTCTCGGGGCCCCTAAGTCATTTACGGACGACTATCGCCATCCTGTCGGAGCACCTGACGAGAAGGGACACGACTTTCTCCTTCGTCGTCGCCGGGTCGTCCTCCCACGCGTAGAGGTCATCCACAGAGTTCTCCACGCACTCCCACGCCAGCAACGCGCGCGGGAGGTTCGCCGTCGGTATCAGCGAGACGAGCTCCTCCTCGTCGTCGGTGAGCCTTTCCCACTTGACACCGCAGGCGCAGGCTATTGCCCCGACGACGCTCACGCCCCCGGTCCGCGGATCGCGGATGGTGCCCTTGCTGTGCCCGAACCTGCCGACAATGGCAGAAGCCTCCCTCAGGACGAAGGAGGCTTCCGCAGTGGGGAGACCATGGAAACCCATGGCCTAGATGGTATTGGTGATCAACGGACCGGGCAAGCTCCGGTGTCGCAGTCGCCCATGTCGAGCATTCCCATTCCTGCCTTGTCCTGGAGGGCGACCGAGAAGTCGACCTTGGAGAGGAGTTTCTCGTACTCGTCCTTGCTGATCTCCTCGTACGGGGGCAGGGGGAAGTTGTGGTCGGCGTGGAGGAGGAACGACACGGACTTGACTCCGTTGTCGTAGTTCTCGGACAGCCATTCCTTGATGAGGGGGAGTTCTTCCTTGCGGTAGTAGACGGTGACCGACACGGCGTTGTCCGCCCACTCGGTCTGCATCTTCTTGACCCACTCGAGCTGCTCGACGGCGGTCATGTCAGCGGCGAGAACCGATCCTTCTGGTGACTCGCACGGGAACTCGACGACCCAACGGGTGTGGTCCTCGCGCCCGTCAAGACCGAGATCGGGGACGACCTTGTAGCCCCTCTTGCGGCACTTCTCGACCAACGGGTCGGCGGCACCGAAGCGCACGCGGCGGATGTAGTACCTCGCGTAGGCTGGGTGGATGCCGGGTGTAACCCCTGGCAAGAGCGAGAGGGTTCCCGAAGGTTGTACGGTCGTGAGCCTGATCGACGCAGGAACGCCAGTCTGCTCTGACCACCAAGCGTCGTACTCGCGGAGTTCCTGGTACGCAGGGGAGAGCCACGAGAGCTGTTCCTCGGAGCACTGGAGGATGCCAGTGACCGACTGACCGAGACGGCGGTTCTTCTGCACGGCCTTCGTCGTCTTCTCGTACGGGTACTCCATCGAGGTGATGGACTTCTGAACCTTGTAGAGCAACCTGCTGACCTCGACGAACTCCTCGTAGGAGGAGATGTTGGGGAGGAAGATGGTGGCGAGGTTGCACGACTCGCCGTCGGAGAGACCGATCTCGGCACAAGGGTTGAAGCCGTCGATGGTCGGGTCCGGGTTCTTCTCTCCGAGGCGACCGACCTTGCGAGCAAGACCGCGGTTGATCAGGCCGTACGGTTCACCCGATCCGTCGTAGCCCTTCCACAGTTCGGGGAGGATGTGCTCGTAGGAGTCCGCGTAGATGGAGTTGTTGGAGTTCGCCCTCCATGCCGGCACCGTTCCGGACGACCAGTTCTTTGCCCTGAGGAACAGGACGTCGTCGGGGTCGCCGATCGCGATCTGGGCGGAACGACGGGATGAGCCGGATACGACGATGCGTCCGATGATGTTGCAGATGTCGAGGACGTCGACCGACCGCACTTTCTTGCCCGCTCTTGCGTCGAGGACTTTGCAGATGTCGGCTACGCCGTCGATGAGTGCGCCTGGGCCAGATGCTGTTCCGCCGAACGTCTTGAGCGGGGCACCGAACTCGCGGATGAGGATGGTCGAGTAGGAGAACGACTTGCCCGTGTAGAAGTAGGACTTCATGACGGAACGGAGGAGCTTGCGCCAGCCCTGCCTGGAGTCGGGGACGATGATGTCCGCGTCGTTGGTGCGTTCGTGGGTGATGGTGACCCCGGACTTCACCTTCGGGAGTTCGTGGATCCTCGCCCTCTCCACCGAGTAGCCGACGCCGCCACCGAGCATGAGGTAGTCAAAGAGGAGCTCGAAGTCCTTGATGTCCTCGATGTTGACGAAGTAGCAGTTGTTCAGGCTTGTGCCGTTGTACTTGTTGACGAGCGGTGTTCCGAGCTGCCAGAGCGCCCTGCCCGAGAGGGAGCACTTGAGGTTGAAGATGTGGTCGAAGAGTCTTTCCGCTTCCTGGTCGTCAAGGTTCGCCCCGATGGTGATGGCTCCGTTGATGCACCTCTCGATGGTCTCCGGCCATGTCTCCTTGCGTCCCTCCACGTCTCTGGAGTACGTCCTCAGGTAGACGATCTCGCCCAGCCCGCCGAAGCCCCACGGGGCCTGCTTGTTGTCGTAGGAGGACACGAAGTCCTTGGAGAGTGCCATTTGGTGCTTCCTTCTTCTTGGTTAGTTGGTTTTCAGATGATGCCGAGTTCGAGGGCTTTCGTCCTCGGGACGTACGTGCCGGCCTTGGCCACCAATACACGTGTCTTGGTCATGGAAGTCAACTTGACTTCCTGGTAGATGTCCTCCCTCACGAGGACCTGGGGTTCATCCTTCGACGGTGTTTCCACGTCTGCGAACTGGACGCGCACTTGCGACCATTCCGGACCTACCCCCTTCTCCTCGTAGTGATCGACGCAGTCGCCGGTCGGATGGCCGCAAACGATACACGCCTGCCGGGTCGCTTTGTGCAGAAATACGCCTGGAAGGACTTCTTCTACTGGGGAACCTGCGCTGCCGAACACGGGAACGAACTTAGTCCGGCGGCACGCGCTGGAGGAAATGCGAAAGTGCTATGGGCTGGCGCCACGTCCACCCAGGTGGTAACCTGTGCAGCACTCCCGGTGATCGGGAATAGCCAAGGGGTACGCCTGTGACAAGTATCAAGGTTCTTTCGCTCTTCAGCGGGGCCGGGGGTCTCGACCTCGGACTCGAGAGGGCGGGGATGGAAGTGGTCGCTCTCTGCGAGATCGACCCGAAAGCAAAGATGGTGCTCAGGAAGCACTGGCCAGAACTAACCATTTACAACGACGTGAGAGAGGTAACACGTGAACGACTCATTGCCGACGGCATCGAGCACCCCGACATTGTCGCAGGAGGAAGTCCTTGCCAGGACCTCTCAGTGGCCGGACGTCGTAAAGGACTTGATGGATCTCGCTCTGGCCTCTTCTGGGAACAGTGCAGGATCGCAGACGAACTCGGGGCGGACATCTTCTGGGAAAACGTCCCCGGTGCTCTTTCCAGCAACAGCGGAGCCGACTTTGCTGCCGTGCTGTGGGGAGTCACAGGAGCACTCGTCGAGTTGTCCCCTAAGCAGAAGTGGGCCAAGTCCGGCGTCCTGGTGGGACCAAAGCGGACAGCCATCTGGCGCGTTGCTGACGCCCAACGTTTCGGAGTTCCCCAACGACGCCGTCGTGTCTACGTTGTCGGATGTTCTGGAGCCGTGGCACGAAGGCTTGCGCCGCTACTGCTTGAGTTCCAAGGCGGCGCAGGGGATCATCAGGCGGGCAGAGAGACGGGGACGCGTTCTTCCGGAGCCTCTCAGGACCGCTCTGACGAAGCTGGCGGAGACCGAGCCGGTTCAGGAGTAACGGGTTTCGTCAAGGTCATCAGATCTGGGGCGAGGGACGAGAACGGGAACCTCCCACCGGAAGTGTGGAGGGAAGAGGCCACAGGTCCGACCCTGAACTCCTTCGACAACGGTGGCGACTCAAGAGCAACAGTTCTCACGGTTCACGAGGGGAACGTCCCTTTCACACAGACACAGTTCGCCCAGTACGGCGAGGGTGTCGGAACTCTTCGCGCCAATGGCGGCGACCTCGGTGGCGGATCGGAGACGATCCTCGTCACAGGCAACACCGGGGTGGCGTCGTGCTTGAGGAGTGGTGGAGACGGAGGAGTCCCGTCCAGTCGCGGGGAGAACCTCGTCGTGCAGGACGACCAACCGGACACCATCGGTTTCTCTCACACCCAAGGACTTGACCATCAGGCGTCCACAGAGAACTTCCCGACACTCAGGGCGGAGGGCGGAGGGCACGCGATCATGCACCCGATCGCTTTCACGCAGAACCAACGCGAGGAGGTCAGAGACCTCGGGGATGTTTCTTCGGCACTATCCGCATCGGGTGGTTCCCACCAACAGACATACCTCATCGTCCCCAAGGGCAACGGGGAGTGAACGGGGTGTGCCTGATGACGCGTACAACAACTGCTTCACCCCATGGCCGGACATGGGTCAAGCAATGCGCGTCTACGCAGATGACGGTCCTTCTCCCACTGTGGCCGTCCATCACATACTTGTCCTACACGGTGTGCGGATGAGCGAAGACCAGGAGTTCATCATCCCGTTGCGGACTGCCAACACGAAGGCGAACGGTTCCAACATCGGCGAGGTGGGAGACCCGATGTACACGCTGGACACCACCGGTTCGCACGCCGTCGCCTACGAGGTTCCGAATACTCCGTACCTCGTCGACGCACAACGCGTGGGGGACTTCAGGACTTACGAGGCGGCTCCGAGCCTGTGCGCGCGGATGGGAACCGGTGGGAACAACGTCCCCGTGCTCGTGATGGAGACGGAAGATGGAGCCTGACGGCAAGCAGCACGTCGCCTACTCGATCAGGGAGGACGCCAAGGCGAACAGCTTCAGCGCAAACGAGACCGAGATAGGTCTGTGCGTGAACGCTCTTGTCCCCTCGCCACAGTCCCACCACGCACAGTTGTTCATCGTTCAACAGATCCCGTGCCAAGTGGACGGATCGACGGTCGCTTCCACGTTGCGTGGTTTCGGGCACGGATGGCAGGGTCAGCACAACTCGACCAACGCCGTCGTCCAGGAGGCCGACGATGAGTGACGTCTACGGCTACGACGAGTACAACGACTCGATCACCGAGCAACTGCACCATTCACTCCGGGCCGGGACGAGGCAGTCAAACGGTGTCGTCCATCCGGTGGACATCCATCTGTTCGAGCCGATGTCCATGCGCGAGGAGAACTGGGCGGAGTCCGAAGTGAAGAACGCGTTGAGAGCCGGGGCGTCAAAGTCCTCCCATGCCGTGGTGGACACGGAGGCATGGTCGGTCTCGTTCCGAGGCAGGGAAGGTGGCATGACCGCAGAACAGGGCGAAGAGGGTGTCGCCAACACGATAAGAGCCGGTCAGGGCGGTAGCGTCAGACCTCACGTCCTCATCAGTAGCGGCCCGGTCGGAACATTGACGGCCGACATGGGTGCGAAGATGCAGATCAACAACCAGTCGGTGGACAACCACCATCTACAAGTCTTCGAGGAAGGGGACACAATGGCAAACGACGGAAGCACGCTGGTCGTCAGGAGACTCACCCCGACGGAGTGCGAACTGCTCATGGGATGGGACTCCGGTTGGACGGAGGTCGGGGTCACCGAGGACGGGAAACTGGTCGAGATGGCGGACACCCACAGGTACAGGATGTGCGGGAACGGTGTCGTAGCCAATGTCGCCGAGTGGTTCGGCGTGCGTTACGCAGCGGCGAAGCTCGGTGCGGAGTTCCCCGTCTCCGAATAATGAACAGGGTCGTGGACGAGGCCCAACAGGCTCTCGACAACTACAGGAACTGCGAGTTCAAGGACAGGTGGGTCTACAAGGAAGTGCTCGTCGTGAAGCATGTTCCGGCGCTCATCAACGAGGTCGAGAGGCTTTCTGTTCTCATCGGGGAACTGTCCGCCGAGGTCGGCAGGCTTTCCCAGATCGCCAAGTACTGAACGTCAGCCCAGGTCGAACCTCAGTCGGCAACGGCAGTTGATCGTCAGGTGTGCCGGAGCGAGCGGGTCGCCGGGGAACCTCAGGGTGTGCGAACCGACGTCGAAGCCATCACCGAGGCCGACAGACTTTCCTTCCAGCGTCCTGTGCTCTGATCTGACTTGACGGTCTTTCCTGGTCACCCACTTCTTGCTGACCGCACCTGCCTGTTTGCCACCGAACCACACGCCGGCGTTGTAGGCGGTCTGCGACTCGTGCTCCGCTATGCGCCTCTTCCTCTTGGAGAGCAGGTAGGCGAAGATCGCGAGGATCGCCGCTTTCAGGAGCACATGCCCTTCGTCTTCCGAGTCTTCCATCATCGCTTGTGACGAGACGATCGCCGCCGCGATCTCGTCCTTCGTTGTCTGGTTGACCTTCTCCATGCGAGCCATCTGCTCGTCTACGTACTGGTCGATCTCCTCGGTGCTCATCTCCATGGGCATCCCTGTTCTTTCGCTCGCGGTGCGCATGGCGTCCTCCACGATCGACTTGATGAGGGGTCGCACATCGTCCCTCATCTGCTTGTCCCACACCTCGGTGTCGAAGATCTGACTGACGTCCAACGAACTCAGGGCCATGGCTTTCTTCGCTTTTGCGCCACCAGCCTTTTCTAGGACTACGCGCTGCTGGCGCTCGAACAGGCGTTCGAGGTTGTTGTCGAGGATCTCCGCCCAACGGTCGGAGTCGTTCAGCTCCTTGGTGTCCCAGTGGTCTTCCATCTGGTTCTCCGGCGACTGCTTCGTCCCCCATGTCCCGACCGACGACGAGGCAGACAGCATGGTGTCTGGTTCTTCGGCAACCGCCTGCTCGGTTTCTACTGCCTCTCCCTCGGGTGGTGCGACCTGTTCCCCCTGGGTCTGTTCGGGTGGCATCCCGATCGGCGGTGCGCCGGGTGCGCCCATCATCGGGTTCGGGGGTGGTTCCATCTTCTTCTCGGTGTTTCCGATGGGGGCCAAGTTGGGGCTTGCGAGCATTGAGTCGGCGAGTTCGGAGTCGACCTTCTTGCGTCCCGTTCCGTCTCTGTACTCGTTGGCGGTGATGAGTCCGCTTGCGAACTCCTGCATCAGGAAGCGCTCCCGTTCCTGCTTGGCGATCTGGAGAACCGGGACGTCGGAGATGTCGAAGTCAAAATACAGGTCGTTGTGGAGTGCGTCAAGACCCCTTGCCAGCATCTCGAGGTGTTGTGGCATGGTCTCCAGCCAGAAGACCCTCGTCTCCTCAACGGCGTTGGAGAAAGTCCTTCCCGACGCGTTTCCGATGATCGACTCGGGAACGCCGAATGCCGACAGGATCTCTTCCTTGGAGATCTGCCTCATCTCAATGTACGCGGCGTCCCTCGGGCTTGAACCGGTGTCTACGTAGTCGACGCCCTCTGCCGAGGCGATGACGGAGACTGCGCCGGTCTTGGAGATGTTCCCCCTGAACCTGGCGCGGAGTTCGTCCTTGTCCTCTTCCTCCATGTCGCCCCTGACGACGATGAGGCCGCCTGGACGCCCGTCGTTGACCAGGAAGTTGCGGTTGTAGAACTTGGCGAGCGTCTCCAGTTCGACGGCGATGCCTGCCGACTCGAGCGGGGTCATGGACAAGTACGGATCGAGCGGATGCGGGTGCTTGAACCACAGGATGTCGTCCGGGTTGACGACCATCTTGGGCATGTTCGGGATCTTGACCTCGAACGCCGAAACGAACTTCTTGGGGTGCGGAATGGGAGACGTGTACTGAGGAGGCAGCAGTTGCAGGGCGATGGGGTCACCGCCCCTGCCCCTCACGATCTCGACGAACGCACCACGGGTCGATGTCAGCAACTGCGCGGAGAGCCTGTACCTGAATGCGAACGAGTCCTCGCCGGCATTGGCCCTGCGGTTGAGAAGTTCCAAGACCTTGTCGTCCAGTACGGTCTCGCCGTCGGGCTTGTTGTCTTTCCTGCCGACCATGGGGAGCCTGGCTTGGTTGCCGGCGATGGCGTCGATGCACCTGTACACCCAGGTGACCTTGCGGACTCCGTCCCTGTACACCCTCTCGATGTCCCAGCCGTCGTGGTATCCCCTCTCGAGGAAGGACGGGTTGGTGGAGACGGGGGCACCGATCGGGAGGGCTTTCGCCTCCGACGGCCCGACGGCCTTGTTGCTGGAAGGGTTCCAACCCATTACTCAGCTCCGAGGAGCCATGCGGCCACCAGAGATACGGCTCCGACGGCGATGAAACCTGACGGTGCGTGGATCATGAACACCCCGACTGGGGTGGAAACTGTGAAGGAAAGGAGCGCGGCGTAGGCGAAGAAACGGCGATCCCCTGTCCTTTCCTTGATGGTCCAAAGGACCTTGCGCGGTATCCTCACGCTACCACCTTACATTCATGCGGTTCGGTGGATCAGATCCTAGTGTATGGAGGAGTATGTCCACGGACTGGCAACAGGTTCTCGCTTTCTTGGAGCCGAAGCCTCCGATGTTCTGCCCAGAAGGCGCCTCCGTCCAGCAGAAGGTGTTCCTCAGGACCAACTCGATGGAGGCGCTGTTCGGCGGTGCCGCCGGTGGTGGCAAGTCGTCGGCACTCCTGATGGCGGCCCTCCAGTACGTTGACGTCCCCGGTTACTCGGCGCTCCTCTTCAGGCGCACCCTCCAGGACCTCACCCTCCCGGGAGCCTTGATGGACCGTTTCAAGGAGTGGATCGCACCGCACGACGAGATCAGATGGAACGCCAACACCTACACGGCCACGTTCCCGTCCGGGGCGCGCATCGGTTTCGGGTACCTGAACAACAAGGACGACTACCTGCGTTACAAGGGCGTTGAACTCCAGTTCATCGGAATGGACGAAGTCACCGAGATCAGGGAGTCGGACTACAGATACCTGTTCTCCCGTCTGCGCCGTCCGTCCACTGGCCCGTTGTCGCAGGTTCCGCTCCGTATGAGATGCGCGTCCAACCCCGCCCCCAACTGGGTGAGGCAGAGGTTCCTCGTGGAGGGGTCGGAGCACAACAGGGTGTTCGTGCCGTCCAAGCTGACGGACAACCCGGGCATCGACCCGGACTCCTATCGCAGGGCGCTCCAGGAACTTGATCCGATCGAGAGGCGCAGGCTCGAGGAGGGTGACTGGTGGGTCACGTCGCTGGGGACGATGTTCCAACGCAACGACTTCGTCCTCATCGACCCGTTCGAGGTGCCAGAGATCTCCACGAGTTCAGCGAGGGTGGTCAGGTACTGGGACTTGGCGGCCTCCGAGCCGACGCACTCAAACCCCGACCCAGACTGGACGGTCGGAACGCTGATGATGCTCGACAAGGGCATCGCCTGGATACTTGATGTGCAGAGAGCCCGTGTCAAAGGGGACAAGGTCGAGGAACTCATAGCCAGAACGGCGAGGGAGGACGGTCCGACGGTCTCGATCAGGATGGAACAGGAACCGGGATCGGCCGGCAAGAACCTGATCGACCAGTACGCCCGTTACATCCTTCCCGGGTACGACTTCGCCGGTGTCAGGGCAACGGGGGACAAGGTGAGAAGAGCGAGGCCGTTCGCCGCCGCCGTCGCCAACGGCAACGTGAGGGTCATCCGCGGTTCGTGGTTGACGGCATGGCTCGACGAAATGTCGTCCTTCCCCGAAGTCGCAAACCACGACGACCAGGTAGACTCCGCAGTCGGCGCGTTCTCCTTCCTCGCGGGTCTTGGACTTCCGCAGCGGAGCCGGGCTATCATCATCGTCTAGTACACCTATCCGTACCCTGAACAACAAGTGAGGAACACATGGAAGGACGCTTCTCGTCCATCATCCAGCAACTCGAAGACGCGGCCGCGGAAGTCGGGTCGAAGAGGGGCAACCCGTCGGAGGCGGCGGCCGTCGTCGCCGAGATACACGAACTGAAGAAGGCAGTGGCCGACTCGTGGGAGCACGTCTGCTCAATGCTCGCCGACGCAATGGGCGACGACCCGGAGATCATGCTCGGCGACGTGGTCGTCGAGAAGAGGACCGGGGCACCGAGGAAGGCTTGGAAGCACGACGAACTCGCAGACGAGGTGGCCCGCAGGATCGTCGGGTCGTCCGTCGACATGGACACGGGCGAGGTCCTGAAGTCCCAGGAGCAGATGATGAAGGAGATGCTGTCGTACGGAGCCGTTTCGTACTGGCGCGTCAAGAACCTCGCCAAGATCGGCCTGATCGCCGACGAGTACTGCGAGGTCGGCGAACCGAAGGTCTCGATCATCGTCCGTCAACAGTCTGTCGTCGTCGGTGGCGACGACGAGGAATAGGAGAACACCATGACCACGAAGAACAACGACATCTACCTGCAACTGTCCGACCCTTTCCCGGTCGAGATGGAACGAACCGTCAACAAGAGCGGTCGCTCCTTGACCTATCTCCCCATCGCCGAGGTCATCAACAAGATGAACAAGGTCGTCGGTGTGGGCAACTGGTCCAGCGAGATCGTTGATGTCCGTCGCGACGCCCTTGACCCGGACTGGGTCATCGCCCATGTCCGCGTCACCGTGTCGCTCCCGCACCAGACCATGAACGAACGCATCGTCGCAACGTACGACGGGGTCGGCGGACAGCAGGTCAAGCGCAAGAAGTCTGGCGACATCGTCGACCTCGGGGACGAGTTCAAGGGCGCTGTTTCCGACGCCCTGAAAAAGGCGCTTCAACAGATCGGTCTGGGCCTCTACCTCGCCCGCACCGAGGACGCCATGTATGCGGACGAGGCGTACGAGCAGCCGGTCGTCCAGGAGAAGCCGGCGCAGAACGTTGCTCCCAGCATCTCCGACGAGATGTGGGCCGTCTTCGCCGGTCACCTCGAGAAGATGACGAAGGGGGAGAAGGACGCCCTTTCCGAATGGTGGTCGCAGAACTACCCGGGCCAGAAGAAACCGACACAGTCAAACGCGACACCGGAACAGATCGAGGCGTGCATCTCCCAGTGCGTACTGATCCGACTTGGTGCGGAGGCATAGACCGTGCCGGTGCAGATGCCGGAGAGAATGTCTCCCTCCTCCGTCTCCACTTGGCTTCAGTGCCAACTGAGGTACAAGTACAGCAGGATCGACAAACTCCACGAGGAGCAGACCGAGGCGCAGGCGTTGGGCAACATGACCCACGAAACCCTCGAAGAACTGTTCAACTCGGTTGAGCCGGGCAGCAGGGATCTCCAGGTCGCTCGCACGATCATGGTGAACCAGTGGCACGACAAGTGGCAGAACCACGCCGAGGAAGTTCTCGGTCTGGGCCCACATGCGCAGCACATGTTGAGGTACAACGCCTGGTCGTGCGTCGAGAACTACTTCAAGCTCGAGGACCCGAACGACATCGAGCCGGACGGTGTGGAGGAGCAGGTGTTCGGGGAGATCGAGGGTGTTCCCATTCTCGGCTTCATTGACAGGAGGATCTCCGGGCCAGAAGGTTCTGTCATCTCCGACTACAAGACGGGCAAGGTGTCGAAGCCTCCCTACGACAAGGACAAGCGCCTCCAGTTGATGATCTACACCGAACTGGTTGAGCTGACGATGGGCGAACCGGTTGCCATGGCGGAACTCATTTACCTGAAGGGCAAGGGGACCAGGGTAGCCTACGAGCCAACGGAAGAGGCTAGGCGCGAGATGCGGGAAACCGTCTCCGGCGCGTGGGAAGAACTGAAGACTGCATGCGAAACGGACAACTTTACGACGAACAGGACAAAGCTCTGCGACTGGTGCTCATTCAAGGGCATGTGTCCTGCGTGGAAGAGAAGGTGAACCCCCGATGATCAGTGAGGACTCCTTCGCAAGACTGGTTGCTGACGACGTCAAGAACAAGGTCACCGACGAGCAGCGCAAGTACCTCAGGCTTTACGAGAACAGGGGCAGGTGGAGGGAACACATCCTCGCACTGCTGGGGAACCTCGAAGACCAGGTCTCGGAGATCGACGACAGGGTCGAGCAGGACAGGAAGATGTACTCGTCGCTCGGCGACGATGGAATAAGACTGATGGCGGAGGCACAGGCTTCGGCCGACGAACGCCGCAAGAAGATCCTGAGGTTCCGTTACCACGTCGAGAACAAACTGGACGAGTGCGACAGGCTGGACGCCATAGAGTCGGACAAGCCAGACGAGTTCGCCGCCTCGGCGGCCTTCATGAAGAGGGCGATCGAGAAGCACAAGGAGATGACCTTCGCCGCCGACTTCGACCCCACGGACATCGACATGGCCCTTTGGCAAAGCCTCGGTGGCGAGTGGAAGTTCGACGAGATAGACCTGGACGAGGTGTGAGGCACCGCTCCAAGAAGAAGGAGGCGGAGTACAGGCTCCGCAGACCGCTCGTGGAGAAACTTCTTTCGGAAAGACCGTGGTGCGAGGCGTGCCCGGTCTTCGCCGCCCATGACGGCAAGGTCACCTACACGCGCAGGATGTCCGTGGATGTGCACGAACTCGTGAGGCGTTCGCAGGGAGGTTCCATCCTCGACGAGGAGAACCTGATGTGCGTGTGCCGGGACTGCCACAGGCGCATCGGAAACTATCCCCAACTGGCCTTCGACCTCGGTCTCGCCAAGCACTCCTACGAGTGAACGACCCCTTGCCGCGGCATCAACCTCGGTGAAAGGGCCCATGCCTCCCTCAGGTGCTCCCCTCCGTCGGTGGTGACGTCTCCTCCGTAGATGGCGCGTCCTCCGGTCTTGCCGAAACACATGTTGACGATGTCCGCCGCACCGATCATGGCTACGGAGATGCGTTTCCTGCGGTGATCGGGATGGACGAACACCTGATGGATCTTCGGATCCGAATACCCCCATTGGATGGCGGCGACCTGCGACCTTGGGTCGACACCTTTCAGTGCTTCCCCGTCGTTGACGTCGACGACGGTTCCCTTCGGGAATGTCGGACTGGCGAACGCGATGAGACAGATGTTCGGAGGGTTCCCCTCCGGTCTTCCCATCATCACGTACCACAGGTCGGGAACTTGTGCGAACTCGGCCCTTCTCAGGTGCACAACTATGCGCCCGTCGTCATCGGTGGAGCACTCGTATGCGACTTCCCCGTTTGGTTGTTCCTCGGAGGTGTGGATGGTCATCGGGTCGTGCCCAGAACCTTCCGACGTGATGGCGACCACGTCGTCCCATCCGTTGTGGAGAACTCCCCGTTTCCAGAAGAAAACGGGTTTCAGCTTCCCGCTCAGTCGTACCACCAGTCGGACCACGGTGTCTTGCCCGAAGCCGGGAACACCCCTTCGCCGACACCCGTGTAGGCGATGTGGATGGTTGCCGTCCCTGTTCCGTCGTAGTCAGACCAGTCCCCGGAGTCGTTGTAGACGAAGAGCGAGAGGATCTCGTCGGGGTTCATCACGCCCATGTCGGTCTTGTACCTGTTCTGCAGGTATTGGGACTCGTTCCACCCGTTGTTGATCCAGTAGCCGTTGTCCGGAGAACTGAGCGCCGGGGGCTTGCCGGTCGAGGAACGGAAGCCGGCACCGAAGAACGGGACGCCGTTGTACTGCGTGGTGGAGTCCTTGAGCACCTGTGCCGTTGCTTCGTCGGGGATGCCGAGCCAGATGGTCGGCTTGAGCGAAGCATCAGCGTTCAGGACGAACAACGACGGATCGTCCGTCCCGAAGAACGCGTTCCAGTCCGAAGGCGGATCGAAGTCCGACAGCACAACCTTCGGGCTTTTCGCCTTGTAGCCGGCAAGCTTCAGCACCCTGAACGAGTCCTCAAAAGCTGTCCACGGGTTGTTGCCCCCTTCTGCGTTGGAGGTGTTCAGGAGCGAGGCGTCGCCGTTGAACCAGATGTCGGTGATCCTCACCCTGAACGGGAACGAGACGTTCACGTACCTGGAGAAGTTGTTGTCAACCGTGTATTGGTATGTGACGACCGAGGGTGGGACGATGCCTGTCATTACGAGCCTTTCGTTTCGCTCTTGCGCAAGAAGAATACATCTCCCTCTTGGGTGCAAGGCCTAGACCTCCGCCGTTCTCGGTGGTATCGTCTTGCGCACTATGCCTAGCGTTATCGGTCTTGACTTGAGCCTTTCCTCGACCGGTGTCGCATTCCCATCCCCCGACGGTTCGTGGACAACGGACTCGTACCAGTCGAAGTCCAACGGCATGAGCAGGATCGCGGAGATCAGGGGATGGTTCGGGGCGATCGTCGACTGGTGCCCCGACCCTGTCGTGCTGGTCGAGGGGTATTCGTTCTCGTCCCGCAACTCCCAGTCGCACGCTCTCGGCGAACTCGGCGGGGTCATCAGGATGTACATGTGGGACAACTACGTCCCGTACGTAGAGGTTCCACCGACGTCAAGGGCGAAGTTCGCCACGGGCAGGGGGAACGCTGGCAAGAACGAAGTCGTCTCCGCTGTGTCGGCAAGGACGGGCATCGTCTGGTCGGGCAAGGGGGCGGACGACGAGTGCGACGCGTGGATCCTCCAGGAGATGGGTCTCGCCAGGCTCGGTTCGCCGAGGTACCAATGGCCGGCGGAGAACATGTCAGCCCTGGACAAGATCGAATGGACTGACGCTTTCAAGGAGGAAGATGAACACACGAAGGAATAACCCGATCAGCCAGGTCGAGGTGGAGCAGGAGATACTGAGGCTTCTCAACGAGATGGAGGATGAGACGGAGGCTTTCGAGCAACTCGCCATCGACGCCGCCAAGAAAGAGGCGAAGTTCGATGCGGAGTGGGCCAAGTCGTACCTGTCGGCTTCCGGGTCCATCAAGGAGAGGGAGGCGTGGGCCGACTACCAGATCGCCGAGATGCACATGGAGTGGAAGATCGCTGACGCCCTACTGAAGTCGAAGCGCGAGAAGTTGAGTTCCGTGAGGTCCGCCATTGACGCGCTCAGGACCATCAACGCGAACGTGAGGGCTCAAGTACAGTGACCAACCCCGGAAGAACGAAACAACGACACGAGGAACAAGATGACGAGCAGTAACCACAACATCCACGGCAGTCTCATTGACTTGGCGACACCTGTTGACCAACTCGACCCGCTTCCCGGCAACCCGAGGCTGGGCAACGTGGACGCCATCGCCGCGTCCTACTCCGAGTTCGGACAGCTCAAGCCGATCGTCGTGAAGCAACAAGAAGACGGTAGGTACGTCGTCGTCGCTGGGAACCACCAGCTCCAGGCCGTGAAGAAACTCGGCTGGACGCACGTCGCGGCTGTGAAGATGGACGGAGACACCAACGAAGCACTCGCCTTCGCCCTCGTCGACAACAGGGTCGCTGATCTCGGGAAGACCGATCCGGAACTCCTGAGCGCGGCGCTAAACGAGGTCGTGTACGACTTCCCCGAACTGTTCGACGCAGTCGGCTGGGACGAGTACGAGGTGGCCGCCATTGAGACGGAGGTGGAGGAGATCTTCACGTCGGTCAACGACAACGGTGCCGCCGGTGCCTACATCCCTCCCGTGTTGATGACCCCACCACCGTTGGGCATGACGCAGAACAAGGAAGAGGCGCACTACGTCGCTCCTCCGGACGTTGACCAGAAGAAGGCCGCCGCCGGTGGTGCGACGACGACGGGGAACGCCGGAACCAAACAGGCCGTGTTCTCGTACAACATCGTGTTTGACGACCACGAGCAGATGAGCAGATGGTGGGACTTCGTGAAGTGGTTGCGAGCGCAACCTTCTTACGACGGTGACACGATCGCCCAGAAGGTCATGTCGTTCATAGATGCGCACAGCGAGGTCTGAGATGTCGTGCCAGTACTGCGAAGGCCCATTTGCCCACCCCGTCACAGCATGCCCAAGGGTGAAGTCGGTCGAGTACGACGCCGACGGGAACGTCGTCAAGGTGGAGAAGTTCGAGCCGGCTAAGACCGTCGACTTCTCCAACGGGAGCATCACGTCCGCCGGGAACTACAAGGTGACCTACACGATCAACGGATGGGAACCAGGTCAGAACAACAAGGAAGAACCCCATTGAACGAAGACTCCAGACGGAGGATGAGGGACTCATGGGGTCCCGAGATCCTGTTGAAATGCTGCAGGTACTGGAAGTCCCACGGCTGGCAATGGGGGTACTGCGGTTCGTGCAGGCAGAGACCGGTCCAGGTTCCCGGAGGGAAGTGGGAGGACGCGGATGGCTAGGCAGAGGATGTTCCTTGACATGTCGTGCGTCGACGCGGCCAGAGAGAGGATGAGGCACGTCTACGACACGTTCGACACGGTGTGCGTTCAGTTCTCGGGCGGAAAGGACTCGACCGCCGTTCTGTACCTCGCCAAGGAGATCCACGAGGAACGTGGTCTCGGCCCGGTGAAGGTCATCTTCAGGGACGAGGAGATGGTTAGTCCTGTCGTCGCCTCTTTCGTAGAGAAGGTCAGGTCGTACGACTGGGTAGACATGGAGTGGTACTGCCTGCCGGTCGGCCAGGAGTGCTGGGTCCTGGGAAAGAGAGAGTACGTCCTTCTTTGGTCGGACATGAGGAGAAGACAGGGGAGGCTCGTCAGGGAGATGCCGTCGTGGGCGATCCACGCAGGGCATTTCGGCCTGGACGCCAGCAAGCCACTTCCCGAGTCGATCGACTACTACACGATGCAGGGGAAGAAGGGCAGGACCGCCTTCCTGACTGGTGTGCGCGCGAACGAGTCGATGGTGAGGTTCCGTTCCGTCGTCAACAAACTGAACGAGAACTACATCGTCAGGCCGTACAAGCTCCAGAAGTCGATCCCGTTGATGCTCGCCAAGCCCATCTACGACTGGCTCGCCGCCGACGTCCTGAAGTTCCTGCACGACGAGCACGGTGCCGAATGGTGCGAGTACTACGACCTCGCCGCCATGGTCGGCGGTGTGCAGCGCGTCGGCATTCCGCTCCACTCCGTCAGCATCAGAAGGCTGAGGGACTACACGGCTGCAGAACCGGAGTGGTTTGACAGGAGCTACGACTGCTTCCCGCAGGTAGACGCCCAGTACAGGCTGTGGCCGGAGTTCGACGTCGACGCCTTGATCGACGACTACGCCTCGGAGGGCTGGGACGGTGTCAAACGGTGCATTGAGGAGAGCATGCTCACGCCGGGGATCAAGAAGGTGGCGATGGCGTCTGTCGCGGACTTCCGCAAGAAGCACATTTCCGACCCTTCTGCGTACCCGATCTCGTGGCTGATCAGGAACCTCGTCATGAACGAGTTCCACAACGCCTCGGCGAGACCGGTCGGGCCGAAGACGAAGGACTGGAAGAAGAGGGCGGCGGAACAGGCGCTTGCCCAACAGGAGGGACAGGAATGAACATCGAGATGGTTCCGTTGGAGTCGTTGATACCCGCGCCGTGGGCGACCTCACATTTGTTGAGGCCGGACGAAAGGCTCCTCGTCCAGTCGTTCGTCGACTGGGGATGGTTGCAACCCTTGGTCGTCAGGGCGGAGAACAGGACGATCATTGACGGTTCCGCCAGATGGCTCGTCGCCATGAACTCCAAGCCGGCGAGGTCGTCGCTCGGCGACAGCGTCCCGGTTGTGTGGGTCTCCTGCGACGAGGTTGATGCGATGATCATGCACGTCAGGCTGAACAGGGCAAGGGGCATGGTCGTCGCCAAGAGGACGTCCAACCTGCTCAAGTCGGTCGTGGTGTCGAGGAAGTACGACGCGAACACCCTGCGCAACCTTCTCGTCATGACCAAGGAGGAGTGGGAAGTACTGGCCGACGGTTCGTACCTGAAGCAGAAGTCGATCAACGAGCACACCTACTCAAGGGGATGGGTTCCTGTCGAGGCCCCCAAACCTGGTTCCGTGGTGGCCGGCGAGATGCGTTTCGAGAGACCAGCCAACAAGGACAACTGAGTTCCCTCGCGCGCCGCGACGGGATGGTACGGTTGGGTGGCTAACACCTAGACGGAGGACTTCCTATGCCACCCGAGAGACGAGGAGCGGACACCGAGAGAGGTGTGACCATCTACGGACCAGGTGTCGTGTACGACGCAGAAGGCAACCCTGTCGGCTTCGGCGACGACTTCCCTGGGGCACCATTCGGCCCGCCTACAGGACCTCCCGCAACAGGACCGAACGTCCCCCCTGCTCCAGGTTCTCCCGCTCCGACACCGAGGACGCCTACGGCGCCAGGTGGTACTGCCGTGCCGAGGACCCCGAGGTCAAGGCAGGGACGCGGGAACGTCATCAGCAGGTTGCTCAGGAACGCCGCCGGCAGGTTGCGCGGAAACCGCAACAGGTAAGGTCTTAGGCCGTGCTCGTCACAGTGCGCGAGCTCTCCGCCTACATGGACAGGGAGTTGACGAACAGGCAGCAGGACGCTGCCGAACTCGTCATCAACGGCATCCACGCGGAGATCGAGGCGTTCCTCGGCAGGCCCGTTGGCGTCAGGGAGTTCACGGAGACGGTCGTCGTCCCGGACGACAACTACTGGGCGAACAGCGACGGTCTCTACTACGACAGGTCGCTCGACGCCTCCAACTCCGTCCTCCAGACGCTTTCGCCCCCGTACCAGGTTCATCTCGCCAACGCACCGGTGACGACCATCAGCAGCGTAACCCTCTACCCGATCTCCTCCACCGCCCCGTACAGCACCCCGATGGTCCTGGACGAGGGGGTCAGGTACATCGCCAGGAAGTGGGGTCTTGAGGTGTTCGCCGTCTGGTCGGGCGACAAGATCGTCGTCGAGTACGAAGCCGGCATTGAACCGAACGCCCACATCAAGCAGATCGCTCTGCGCGCCGCGGCCAGGGAGATGCAGAACATGACCGACGACGTCGTGGGCCTCAAGGACTTCCAGAACAGGCAGGCGACGATCCAGGAGATCGGTCTGACGCAGGCCGAGAAGATGGGGATGGACAAGTACAGGCGCAAGCAGATCTGACATGGCGAACGCGACCGTGAAGATCGACGTCTCGGTGGACACCTCCGAGATCGCGGCGATGAGAAGGAACATGTCCTCCTACAGGGTCCCCCTGACCGAGGGCGTCCAGTACCTCCGGACGACTTTCGGAACCAACTTCGACTCACAGGGAGCGATGGTCGGCGGATGGGATCCGTTGCGTCCCACAACCTCCAAGTGGAGGGCGGAGAACGGCATCCCCCCCTTCGCCCCGATGCTCGTCAACAACGGATCGCTCAGGAGCGCCGTCCTCAACGCACAGGGCGATGTCGGTTCCCACACGGCGGAACTGACCGTCCAGCACGAACTCGTCCGTTTCCATCAGTACGGCACGAGGAACATGCCGGCGAGAAAGATCGTGTTCGAGCCCGCTGGTTTCGCCCAGCTCATGGCCAGACGCATCAGGGCACACATCATGCCCAACACGTTCACCGCTGACCTCAAGGCGCTCTTCTCATGATGTCCGGGCCGTGGACGGCGAAAGAGTACGTCAACTCTTACCTCCAGTCAGAGGTTCCGCGTAGGATCAACTCGTACAGGAACCTCTGGAACCTCGACGACATCAGGCTCCCCACCCCGGACAAGTACCTCTCCTACGAGCCTCCTGCGTTGGACTACTGGCCGATGGTGATAACGGTCAACCTTTCCACCCCCCAGATGTTGAGGACGGACTACGTGGATGGAATGAACCCCGTCTACAGGGTTGCCTACAACATGAGGACGTATGTCTGGGTGAGGCAGGGGAGCGCCGAACTCGCCACCGAGTCAAGGGACAGGTTGGTGACGGTCCTGAGAGCTGTCCTCCTGGACAGGCCGTCGCTGGTCGCCGCCGACGACGAAAACCACGACCTGCTACTGGACGAGACGACGATGAGGGAGGAGTACTCGGACATCACCTACGTGAAGGGGGACAGGGCGGTGTGCGGTGCGTTCATCGCGTACACCCTCCACCTGAACGAGGCCGTCGTCCGAAGGAACATCTTCGACCCCACCGAGGACAACCCGACCGTTCCTTCCCTCGAGACCGTCGTCCTTCCACGGACGGACGGGTAGTCGTGGTTAGTATTGCCCGCGTGAGCAAGGCGACCGTATTCAACGTCACGGACAAGCGTGTGCAGATCTCCTCGGATGGCAAGACGCTCAAGGGTCGTTCTTCCGCCGATGTCGAACTCGGCGACGAGGTCTTGACCTCTGCGCTAGATCGTGGTGAAGTGGTGGTAGTGTCCCAGCAGCAGGTCGTTCGGGAACCACAAGAAAAGGTCACCGAAGAACCAGTCGTCGCGCCCGTAGTGGCCGAAGAGGCGGAAGCCGAACCGGACAACAATGGCGAAACGTCAGGTGGGGAGCAGGAAGACGCGCCAAGCGCGGAAGAAGCAACCGAAACCAGCGAAGAAGAGATCAAGAACAAGAAGTCCGCTAGGGCGAAAGTGGCGAAGGAGAACTGATGCCGGGCGTAGTCGTCAACACAGGAGTTCGCGTCGGCGGTGCCGGTGCAGAACAGGCACCGAGCAGCACGCTGTTCGTCATCGGCACATCGGAACGCGGTCGCACATCCGCCTTCACTGTCCGCAGCATGTCGGAGTTCGTCGCCGAATACGGCGACTACACGGGCGAAGGCACGCTCCACCAACACGTCCAGGCGTTCTTCGAGGAAGGTGGCATCAGGGCTACCGTTGCGCGCCTCGTCGGCCCAGCCGCGACAAGCGGAACACTCGCCTTGAAAGACTCGGCCGATGCGACCTGCATCACCCTCAATGCGGCCAATGCCGGCGACTGGTCGGAGAACCTGCTCGTCGACATCGCAAACGAGACATCGACATTCTCGATCACAGTCAAGCTCAAGGGTGTGACGCTTCTCAGCGGCACCTACTCAACAAACGCAGCAGCCATCGCTGCGGTGAACAGCACCCTCGTCGGTCTTGTCACCGCAACGGCAGGTGTCTCGTCAAACCTCCCCGACACGGGCTCGTTCGACTTCTCGGCAGGGGACGCAGACCTTGACGCGGTAACCGACTCGATCGCTGTGACGGCCCTTGACGAGTTCGGTGACGAACTCGGAACCGGTGTCGTCGCCATCCCCGAACGTTACGGCTCGACCATCTGGGACGGACTCGTAGCGCATGCCGAGGAAAACAAGAGGGTCGCATTTGCCTCCTTCTCTCACGCAACCTCGTACTCGGCGGCCATTTCGGCAGCGGCGGCATACGCCGGAACGACCGACGCCGAAAAGTCGTCGTACGGACACATTGCTTTCTTCTGGCCACAGGTAGTTGTTCCGGACGGTGTCGGCGGAAGCCGTTCCATCTCGCCGGAGTCCTACGCCGCGGCAGCAAGGGCAAGGCAGGTCATCGCCACTGGTGGACCGTGGAAACCCGCTGCTGGTGTCACATCAGCTGCGCGCTTCGCCGTTGGTCTCTCGGCGAACGGAACAGCGACGAAGGTTCCCAAGACGATCTCCAACGCGCTTGACGACGGTCGGGTGAACGCCATCCGCGTCATCGACGGTCAGATCAGGATCTACGGAGCAAGGTCGGCATCGTCTGACTCGGTCAACTGGAGGTACATCACCTACCGCGACACCGTGAACCAGATCGCCACCAGCTGCGAGAAGGCGATCGAGCAGTACGTGTTCTCCTCCATCGACAGCAGGAAGTCGCTCTTCGGTGCCATCTCTTCCTCTCTCGTCTCGGTCTTGGAGACGGTAAAGAACTCGGGTGGTCTTTACCCGATGGTCGATGCGCTCGGCAACGATGTCGACAGGGGATACTCGGTCGAGGTCAACGACTCTCTGAACCCGCTTCCGGAACTCGCCGAGGGTCGCATTGCGGCCAGGGTCGGTGTCCGTGTGGCTGGAGTGGCAGACCTGATCACCCTCACCATCACCAAGTCGTCGCTCACGGCGGCTCTGTAAGAGAAGGATAGGAACAGATGGCAAAGATCTCCCAGAGGCAAGTAGTCGCCAAGGTCATCCCGCTCTCCGCCAAAGGTGGAGCAGCGGAGACGGTCAACAAGTTCTCCACAGACTCCAGGAAGTACTTCTCCCAGGTGTCCGGTGGCGAGATCCAGGCGTCAGTGGAAAAGGTCTACGACGGCGGGGCGACTTTCCCCGAAGTCCTCCCTTCGGTCATCGAGGTCGGCGACATCACCGTCACCAGGCATTACGACCCCGCAGAGGACGCCGCGGCCATCTCCTCGTACAGGAACAAGGTGGGCAAGAAGTACTTCCGCATCGAAGTCATCACCCTTGACGCCGACGGATCGCAGACCGGTTACACCCGCAAGTACGAGGACTGCATCCTCGTGAACATCACGGAACCCGACGGCGACGCATCTTCGGGTGGCCCCGCAACGTTCTCGTTGACCTTCTCGGTGTCCTCGACGACCGACGCCGCGTTCACTGGTACACCCGCCTCGACAGCGACAACGACCGTCTCCTAGTCGTCATTCGGCCACCTCCAGTGGTACAGTCTGGTCAGTCTTGACTAGACGAACCCTACGGAGGAATAGCCAATGGACATCGACAACGACGAGCTCTACACCGCCCGCGTGGACGGCAACACCGCTCTCGACAAACTCAAGGGAGAACTTTCCAAGAAAGTTCGCCGTCCCGAGATCCACCTCGAGGTGCCGGAACGACCCAACATGGTCATCCGTTACTCGCCGAACATCAACCAGAACCAGGTCAGGGCCTGGCGAAGGAACTCCGGCGAGGACACCAAGAACGGCATGGACGCAACGAAGTTCGCCTGCTACGTGATCGCCAACACCTGCTCGGGCATCCTGCTCGACGGTGAACTGGTGACAGACCACAACTCAGAACCGATGGTGTTCGGATCCGACCCGATCATGAAGATGGTCGACGCGGACAGGGTCCAGGACGCGATCCGCGCCATCTACGTCGTCGAGCCGCACATCGAGGCAACCGCACTTGCGATCATGGAGGCGGCCGGTTTCAACGACAGCGTCGAGCAGGTGGACCCTACGAAGCAGCCCTAGAGTGGCTGCTTGAAAACCCCTTCCTCGTGTCCGCCGCGCGGATAGCGAGCACTTTCAACATGGATCCGATCGAGGTGCTTGACGCCGACGACGATCTGTGGTTGATCAGAGTCGCCTGTGCTAGGGTGATCGCGCGCGACCAAGCGGAACAGGTACAACAGATGAAGCAGGGTTGAGAGGTCGCCGGCCTATCCGTATCGAAGGGGGTGACCGCTAAGTGAGCATGATGGGGCCAGACGCCAACGTCAACATCCGTGTAGACGTTGACGACGCCAACGCCCAGGCGCGCATAGCCGCCCTCGAACAACGCCTGAACGCCCTCGAGCGGAGTGCGAGGTCGTCCGCTCGCGGTGGCATGAGGGACTACGGCAGGTCGCTGGACGACATGTCCAACAAGACCCGGAAACTCGACAGGGACAACAAGAGTCTCCTGAGCACAGGGATGGCCTTCGGCAAGATGCTGATGGGCCTCACCAAGTACATCAAGATCCACGCCCTCGCCTACGGAGGTCTCATCGCCGTCGTCGGTGCGTTCAAGCTCGCCCTCGTCGCCGGACAGGTGACCATGAAGGCGTGGCAGGCGACCCTACGAGCGACAGGTGCCGCGGCCGGTTTTGCCGTGGCGGCGATAGGAACCGTGCTCGCGGCCGTTCGGGAACTGGCCGCCGCCCAGATGGCACCGATCCTCGGGGGCATGCAGTCCTCGCGTTCGACCATCAACACGTTCTACGCCGACAGGCGTTTCGCCATGTTCGACGAGAAGACGTTGAACAGCATCATCCAGTCGGCGGCGATGCAGGGAAAGCAGATCGACGCCGCCTTCCGGAACCAGTTGGCGCGTTTCGCCGACTACTCGTTGGGCGACCCCAAGAGGCTCGCCGAGATCCAGAAGATCTTCCAGGCCATAGAGAAGGACGGGAAGGTAACCGCCACCACCTACGGCCAACTCCAGACGCAGGCACCGATGCTCTCTAAGGCGTTCGACGAGATGGCGGGGTCGCAGAAGAAGGGCGAGGCCGCCGCCAAGTCAGGGACGGTCACGTACAAGAAGTTCTTCGACGCCGTCATGGACGGCAACCTAAAGGCACTCGCACCTTTCAACGGTGCTCTTGACACCATGAACTCGACGCTCATCGGCAAGCTGAAGCAGGCGTTCAGAGGGGTGAAGGAGCAGTTGTCGCGCCTCGGCGAACCGTTCCTCGACACGTTCAAGCGTCCGATCGAGATCCTGGAGAGGGAGATCAGCCTCTTCGTCCTGAAGATCAACGGCACTCTCCGCAGGGTGTTCCCGCAGTTGTTCAAGGTCACCAACGAGAACAACAACTTGCTGACCAGATCGTTCGACAAGCTCGCCAACTCGATCAACCAGAACATGGGCAAACTCGTCGGGTTCACCGACAGGGTGCAGGGATGGGGAAGGGCCATCGGTGACTTCTTCGGTAGGATGGGCGACTACCTCAGGAAGACCACGACAGGCTGGGACAAACTTCTCAACAAGATCCTCAAGCCCATCGGAACGGAAGTGCTCAAGACCTTCAACCACCTGCTCGAGGTCTTCAACAAGCACCTGACCGACCAACCCCTTGACCATTGGTCACAGGCGATCGAGGGCGTTGGCAACCTGTTGCGCAGGTTGATCGACGGCTTCGCACAACTGAAGGTCGTCATGGCCCCCATCACGACGGCGATCATGGGAATGGTCGGTGCGATAGGAAGACTCGCCTCCGCCCCTGGCATGGGCATCCTGATGGCCCTGCTCCTCACGGGGAAGATGATGGGTCGTGGCAGGGGCGGTGCCGGTGGTGGAATGGGCATCGGCGGAGCCGGGATGGGTCTCGCGGCGATGGGCATGCTCGCCCCCGGTGCAGGCGGTCTCGGAATGCTCGCCCTCCCCCTGATGATGGGTCTCTCCGGTTTCGGTGTCGGCACGAAGACCGGCGCCGCCAGCGGACAGGCGTACGCTGCTAACAGGGCTGCGGGTGCGGGGATACTCCCGTCCGCACTCCTGTCCGGGCGTCTCGGTTCCAACTTCGCGGCGAACATGAGGGGCGGGATGGGCTTCGGCACCTCAATGATGCTCGCCCACCCGAGCGCGCAGGCCGCGTACCAAAGCGGTTACGCAACGAACTTCAGCGAGCACGCAAGGCTCTCGCTCCGCGACGTGCAGGCGGAGGACAGGCGACTGATGGCAAACCCGCATCTCCTCGGACTGAGGAAGGATCCGATCATGGGCGGGTACGTGGACACCAGAACAGGTGCGGCCGTTGACGACAAGGAAGCACTCAGAAGGGCAAGGGACGCAAACACGTTGCGCGGCATGCACAAGGACCCGGTCACACGCGCGCAGATCAGGAAGGACGCAGAGGCCGAGGCGCGCAGGGCCGGCAAGATCCAGGGCAAGGAGTTCGTCAGAAACTCGGCGAAGCAGTTCGGCAAGTCAGCCGGGGCGATGGTGGCAACAGTCGGGGCGACGATGCTCGGTGGCTACATCACCCAGAAGGCGGGGACAAACAACGCCGGTGCTGCGGCCGGTGGTGCCCTTTCCGGTGCTGGTCTCGGCGCTTCCATGGGGGCGGCATTCGGCCCGTGGGGTATGGCCATCGGCGCTATCGGTGGTGGCATCCTCGGTGGCATCAACGGGTGGCGGAACGCTGACAGGCTCAGGGAGAAGCAGAAGAACACGTCCATCCAGAACGTGAGGGACGCGATCACCGGTGGCATGTCGTTCAACAGACTGTCGGACTTTGCCGCTGCGATCGAACGTGGTGGCGCAACAAAGCAGGACATTGACAAACTGACGGCCGGCACAGCGACGAACCTCGAGGCCCGGAAGAAACAACTTGAGGCGCAGAAGGAAGCCGGCAAGGGTGCGCTCATGGACGAGTTCCTGGCTTTTGCCTCGGCACAAACGGGTAAGAATGTGACCTTCACCGGAAATACGGGAAGGCACGTAAAGGCATTCAAGTTCAACGGCAAGAACGGCGTCACATCCGAAGATAACAAGATCGAGAACATAGCCAGAGACTTCGCCAAGGCAAGGGGGTACTCCGAAGAGGCGATCAAGTCCGCCTTCGAGGGCAAGGGAAAGGGCAAGGGCGCGGTCGGCGGTCTCCAGTACCTCGCCGGTCTCCAGTTCCAGGGCGACATCGAAATGCTCAACACGGAACTTGAGAAACTCAAGGAGCTTTACCCCGACGTCGGTGCAGCAACCGAGACCTACAAGGCGGAACTTGACAAGATCGCACAGAAACAGACGGCTTTCAACCAGAACTCGGCCCTAACCGCTTCCGTCCTTGAAGGGACAGGGGTGGAGATGGAACAGGTAGCCGCCCTATTTGATGAAACAGGTCGTTCTCTCTCGGAGACAACCATTGGCCTCAACGACTTCAACAAGTTGATCGGAATGGTCGGCGACACCTCAACGCGCGCCGCCAACGGAGCCGGCAGGCTCGGCAGGATGCTCCTCGCTTCGGTTGAGACCGACATCAACCTTGCCGAGTCCAGGTCAAGGCTCGAGGAACAGATCAGAACAATGCTGACCTCCGGTTCGGTAAATGCTTCACAGGGTACGATCCTCGCCGGTCAGACCCTGAATGAGATCGTGGGCAACGCAACAGCGGAACTCGCCGCCGGCAATGTCACGTACTCACAGTTGGTAGGAACCGGGGCGAACGACCCGGGAATGCTGATCGGGCAGATGAACACCCTCCTCTCGACTGCGAAGTCGCGCGGCGCGGATCAGGACATCATCAACCAACTCGAGAAGTCAATAACCGACATGACGGCGAAGATCGAGCAGGCGCGCACCGACCCGTTCGCCCGCATGCAGTTTGACGGGAAGTTCAGCACCGACTTCGAGGCGCAGATGAACAGCATCGTTGCGGACGTCGGCACAAAGCTCGCGTCCGGTGGCGTGAGCATCGAAGAAGCCCTGAACATGGGTACCGAGGACCTTGTCAAGTTCATGAAGGACAACGGCTTCGAGGTGACCGCGGAGACGGAGACGAAGCTGAGGAACCTGCTCGGAGGAACCATTCAGAACTCCGCCACGGCGATGCAACAGGCGATGGTTACGGGCGGTGCCTACGCAGCGGACGCCATCAGGGCGGCACTTACTGGCGGAACACCGCCGACGAAGCCCGGCGGAGGATCTGGAACGGCGTCGTCTGCGGGGTCAAGTTCAGCGGCGGAGTTCAGGATGCGGGAGGAGGCGGACAAGGCCGCTACTGGGGGTGACACGACTTCTTCGCGTTTCTCGAGGACGCTCGCCTCCCACAGTATGTTCAACTCCAGGATCCCGGGCAGGAGGTCGATCACTTCCGGTGTGCGCGGGACGAACCTCGGGTCGCTCGGTTCCGACCACAGGTTCGGGAGGGCGTACGACCTCGTCGGTGACAACCTCGTCTCCTACGCCAACATGGTCAACGGATCGGGCGGTTTCGCCGAGTTCCACGGAGGAACCGGTGACGGCAGCAGGCACCTCCATGTCGTTCCCCCGTCCGGCGACTCGTCGTCACCGGCGATGGTCGGGTCTGGTGCCGGCACGACGAACTACTACAACATTGAAGTGGTCGGATCACCGGGCATGGACGTGAACGCGCTCGCCGATACCGTCATGGAGAGGATCAAGAGAGCCGACAGGTCTAACAGGGAGAGGCGCTGATGGCGAAGCCACAGGTGAAGACGAAGAAGAAGACATCTGCACCGGCGGACGTCAGGACGGCCCCGAGAAATGGTTCTCTTTCGTCGAGGTCGGCAAGGGCGCTGCTGACGGCAAGAAGGTCTTCTTATTCCCTGCTCAATGGCGGTCTTCCGAACATCGACTTCAGCAACCTGAACCTCGTCGGTCTTCCGGCCGGTTTCACGTTGGTGGAGTCCTACTCGTCGGGAGCCGGGCAAACTGCTCCTTCCGTGTTCAACCCGACAGGTCAGCAGCTCGTCGTCCGTTCTTCCGCGACGGTGTCGTCCAGCAGCACGGAACGCGTCGTGTACTCGTTCCCCGTGGCACCCAACGAGGTGAACACGGGGAGGATCGGCATCTCCTACACGGAACTGAACAGACCGGGCAGGAAGCCCGTCCTGAAGTCCGCCGCCAAACCGCTTCAACAGGTTTCCGCGACCGTCATCGTCGTCGACTCGAACAGGCTCTACACCGCTTCCGCGCAGCCCCAGATAAAGGCCCTCGAGTCGCTCGCCGAGATCGACTACGACCTCGAGATCTTCTACCCCGGTGTCGATCCGTCGAAAAAGTGGAGGATCACCGACCTCTCTTTCAGGACGGTAAGGCGGAACACCGACAACAGCGTCGCCATCGCGGAGGCGAGCATCACGTTCACGGAAGTCCAAGTGCTTCCCGCTCCTGTCCCAGGGATGCCACGACTGAAGGACGTCCCGAGGTCAAGGAAGTCGGGGACCAACCCCGGTGCCACGTCGGACGACCAGAGGGACGGCAGTCTTGATGCGGACATCGCCGCGATCATCGCCGCCGGGCCGAAGCCGCTGAACCCGGGGACGAGCGGAAGCGGTTCGTAGTGATCACGGGAGTCATCCTGGGGAAGACCTCGTCACCCGGGACCATCACGAAGAAGTCGAGGAGATCGTCCGTCACCACCCTGACGACGAAGACGACGCACCACCTCAACGTCGGCGACGAAGTAGTCGTGTCGGACGTCGGGAGCTCGATGGACGGGACGTTCGTCGTCACAGGCGTGCCGGCGAAGAACAGGTTCACCTACAAGCAGAACAAGCCCAACCTGTCGGAACGCAAGGCGAACGGCACCTACGCAAAGAACACTGGTCCTGCGGTCGACATCTCGGAGATCGTCAACTCCGTGTCCGTCAGTCTCTCCATAGGAGCGGTCAGCCAGGTGACCGTCGTCGTGAGCGATCCAGGTCTTCTGTACATGAAGCAGAACTACTTCCAGTTGCGCCAGAAGATCAAGGTCGCCGGGCAGTACTTCGAGGTCGCCGTCATCGAGGTGCAGCAAGGCCCCGGCGGTGAGCAGATCGTGATGGAGTGCAGGCTCGCCGGTGTGCAGAAACTGAAGAGGGACAAGGGAAAGGCCGTCTACTCCGGTGGTTCGGCCACGTCGTACGTGTCGGAAAGAGCCCGTGTGGCGAGCCTTGGTTTCTTCGGCGAGAACTCGTCGGCGAAGTCAAACATCTCGAGGGTCAGGAACGACAAGGTCGACGAGTCCTCGTGGGACGTGATGAAGAGGCTCGCCGGCGACAACCAGTTCCTGCTGTTCGAGACGGGCGGAAGGATCTTCTTCTGCTCGCAGCACTTCCTCCTCGGCAAGTACTCGCTCGCTCCCGACAAGGCCAGGCCCGGTTTCCTGACGACGATCGTGAAATGGAGCCCCTCGTACAACGTGATGGACGATGTTTCGTCCACCTACACGACGACGAGAACGGCTTCAACCATCAGCGGCCCTCCCGGAAGACCGACTCTCAAGAAGGGGTCGTCGAACAAGCACGTCGAGTACTTGCAGAAGGTGCTCAAGGCGCGTTTCGGCCCGAAGACCCTGCCGACCGACGGCAAGTTCAGCAACAGCACGCTCAATGCCGTTGTGGCTCTTCAGAAGTTCTACGGCATCTCGGAGAAGGGCGTGGTCGGGAAGAGGACGTGGGCGTACGTAGACATGCTCGCATCCGGCAAGTCGACTACTTCCACTTCCGACGAAGGTTTCTTCTCCTCGTACGCGATCGTCCCGTTGGAGGTCCCGAACGTGCGCAGGTCCGACGACTCGTACGAGGAGGTGACTGCCTCCTTCCGCGTGGAGAAAGAGGTTGGGAAACTCCTCAGACCCGGGATGACCATCTCCCTTCGGGGGATACCGGGTTTCACCGTCGACATGCTGGTCAACGAGGTGTCATGGGAGGAGGGAACACCGGACCCGGTTTCAGTCTCCGCCAGCACCCCGCTCGTTCCCGATGACGCGAAAGAGGCCGACAAGGCGAGGGCGAAGGTCGATCTCACCGGTGGCGGTTTCGGAAACGCGACCGCCTACTCCTTCTAGTTCCATTTCCCTGAAAGGTATTCTTCAACCATGAGCATGTACACGACACCGTTGAAGACGGCATCAGTCCGTTTTGAGGCGAACGGCGTGTGGTACGGCGTAGTCACCAAGGTGGAGGACAGGAAACTGATGGTGAAGGTGCCGAGACTCTCCGGGGAACTCGTCTACGGGCCTCTTGACATCGTCGCCGCCAACTACGAGCAGTTCGCTGTCGGCGACCCCGTCGCAGTCTCCTTCTTCGAGGGGAGACAGGACGAACTCGTAGTGCTCGGAAGGCTCAAGACGAAGTACGAACCCCCGCTCCAGGGGCCGGCGGGAGCGGACGGTGCGCCCGGAGCTCCCGGTGCGAACGGCGACTGGTCGACGGCCCAGACGGTCGCTTCGGTGAGCACGAGGAACATCGTCTCGTCTGATGCCGGCAAGCTTCTTTACAACACGGCGGCCTGCACGCTCACCGTCACCTCCTCGACTGGTTTCTCCGTCGGACAAAGAGTCGACCTGGCGAGGCTAAACTCCAGCGCGTTCACCGTTTCCCAAGGATCGGGTGCGGTTCTCATGTACACCCCGGGGAACACCCTCAGGGCGCAGTACTCCTCTGCGTCCATCATCTGCACCTCGGCCAACAACTACCTGCTGGTCGGCGACCTGGCCTGATGCCAAGCACGATAGGCATCGTTTCGTCGTCGGCGACGAGGAAGCCGGAATGGCTCGGCTCCGTCGTCTACAACGGGTCGTCCCAGAGCACCTTCTCTTTCAGGTACGGCTACTCGGACACCAACGTGTTCTCCGTCCGTTCCGACCACGCGACCACTTTCAGCATCGTGTCCGGTTCGTTGCCGTCCGGTGCCTCGTTCTCGTCGTCAAACAACTCGATGACAGTGACCGGGACGGTCACATCCAAGAGCTCGTACTCCTTCACCATAAGGGCGACGAACGCGGCGGGGAGCACCGACTTCCCTTTCTCCGGGACGCCTTCCGTCGAGAAGATCTCGGTGTCGACCAACGGTGGCACCTACCAGGACTTCAACGGGTACAGAACATGGATGTTCACCGGTCTCACGACGTTCACCATCAACTCCGGCAGGGACGACGTGCAGTTCGCCATGCTCGCCGGGGGTGGCGGAGGTGCTGGGGACGGCAACGGAGCAGGAGGTGGCGGTGCTGGCGGTTACCTCGTCTCCACCATCATCGGCCAGGCGACCTCGTACGTGATCTCGGTCGGTGGTGGCGGTGCGGCCGGAGGCAACTACCAGGAGGGCACCAGCGGCACGAACAGTATCGTCTACCTGGCAAGCACCCCCATTCTTTCTGCGGTCGGGGGAGGCGGTGGAGGCGACTACGCAACGGCGATCAACGGCGGTTGCGGAGGAGGCGGAGGTTTCGGTGCGTCAAGGGGCATCGGTTCGCAGGGGTCGGACGGCGGTTTCCCGGGGTTCTACAACGGCGGAGGCGGAGGCGGTATCGGAACCGCAGGCAGCAACGGCAACTCGTCCCCAAACGAAACGGGTGGCAACGGGGGCAACGGACTGGCTACGCCACCGACAGGCTGGATCTCGATCCAGACGACCCGCGGAGGCGGAGGCGGAGGCGGAGGCGGAAACGGTGGAGGAACTTCTTCCGGTGGAACCGGTGGAGGCGGCGCGGGGCGCGGCAATGCGGTGTCCCCAAACACGGGATCCGCCGGTTCTGGACAGTACGGTGGCGGAGGCGGTGGCGGCTACGCAGGAGGCGGAGCCGGAGGTTCTGGGGTCGTTTTCGTTAGGTACCAACTCTGATGGCGCACTTCGCAGAACTTGACGAGAACAACACGGTGATCCGCGTGGTGGTGGTCGACAACGACAAGTGCCTCGCAGGAGATGGGACGGAGTCTGAGGCGGTCGGTGCTTCGTACTGTTCGTCCATCCTCGGTGGCAGGTGGATCCAGACGTCCTACAACTCCAAGATCAGGAAGAACTTCGCCGGACAGGGTTTCGTGTACGACGACGGCATGGACGCCTTTGTTCCACCGAAACCATTCCCGTCGTGGACGTTGGACGCGGAGTCGTGCCAGTGGTTGCCACCAGTGCCCTTCCCCGAGGGCGACGGATACTACTGGGACGAGGACTCCTCGTCTTGGGTTCAAGCGGAACTTCCTGTGGCAGAATGAACGACGATGGAAGTGCTGTCAATACCATTTCGCCTGCAACCGAACGGGAGGGCAGAGCGCGTCTGGCAAGGGTCTGAGGCGCATGTCCAGCAACAGGCCGCCCAGTTCGTAGCGACCATGACGGGGGAGCTTCCATTGTCCCCCTTCTACGGCATAGACGACCCGTCCTTCAGGACGATCAGGGTCGGGGAGGTCGTCGTCGGGATGGCGCAGTTCCATCCTGACGTGAACGTCCAGTCCGTGTTCGTCGTGGCCGACGCAGGAGGAATGTCCGACGTGTACGTGGACGTGACCGGAGGCGAGGACGAACTCGCAACGGAGACCGAGGAGCAAAGCGTGGTGTTCAATGCCTAGTCCAGACATCAGGGAGTTCGTTGACCTCACCCTCTACGACCTCGAGAGCCAGTCCATTTACCTGAACGCCCTTGACTACATGCGTGTCGCCATGCCGGAGTTCAGGCCGGTGGAGGGTTCCATCGAGACCGTTCTGATGCAGGCGATCGCAGTGGAAGTGGCTGAACTCGTGCGTTCCATCAACAGGCTCCCGGGCGGAGTCCTGCAGGCCCTCCTGAAGCTGTTCGAGGTGGAGAGGCTCGACGGGACGAGTCCGACGGCGGTCATCAGGATCAACGGTGCGACTTCCTCGGAGGCGCAGGTCCCGGTCGGCACGCGCTTCTTCTACCAACCGCAACTTGACGCCGTCCCGCTCGTCCTCGAGACGGACTCGACCGTCACCCTGACGCACACCAAGAACGTGGCGTCAATGACGCTCGACGAGTCCGTGTTCCCGCCGATCCTGACCGTCACAACGACGACGCCGCACGGCCTGTCGTCAGGGATGCTGGTCACCATCAGGAACGCTGAAAGCACATCCGTGTACCCAGAGATGACGGTCCTCGTATCGCCTGCTCTCTACTCTTTCAGGATCGAGTTCTACGATGTGCCACCGATCGACCCTTCCGTCTACATCGTGGAACCGCCAGCCGAACACCCCGCAACAGGTTTCGTGAACGGCACGGGCACGACGATCACCGACCAGTTCAACGGGGTGGCATCCGGATCGGAACTCGACATCCTTTCTGCGGTAACGCAGGTCTCCTCTGCGTCGCTCGCGACGACCGTCTCCGGCGGCACAAATACGGAGAACGATGCCGAGTACTTCGCCAGAGCGACTGCGAACCTGTCGAGGGCGAACCTCTCGCTGGTGACAGCCGACAACTACACGCAGTGGATACTGAACGGAAGCGGCTTCACGGACGTCTACAGGGCCAATACCCTGGACACAACAAACGCCTACAGGGAGGAAGCGGCCGGGTACGTCCTCATGATCGTCGCCCCGGTCGACGCCAGCAAGGACAACGTCCTTTCCGGGGTGGGCAACGGATCGGCCTCCCCCGAGGACGAGTCCTGGGGAGAGAAGGACGAGATCAAGCTGACGGCCTCGACCATCTCCCACCCGAACCTGACCGTGCACGTCTCCGATCCGGTCATCGTCAACGCGAAGGTCTCTGTGACCGTTTCGCCGGCTTCGGGTAAAACTGGCGTGGAGGCGTCGAACGCCATTCAGGCGGTTCTGTCCGAGTACCTGTCACCGAACACATGGGACTGGTCCACGACGCTCCGCAAGAACGACCTGATCGCAAGGATCTACAACGCCGAGGACTCCGAGGGCGAGAGGGTGGTTGGTTTCGTCCAGTCGATCAGCATCTCCGTCGACGACATACATGTCCCCGACGCCAACTACTACGCCTCCAACGCGGCGCTGAGTGGTTTCGTGTGGGACACCATGACGAACACGGCTCAGGTGACAGCCGCTTTTGACCACGGACTATCCGGAGACGTGACCAACTACGTGGCCTTGAAGAACTCAAACGGATGGTTCCCCCTCCGTGTCATCAGCGTCGACTCGGTGGTCGACTTCACGGTCGACACGTCGCTGACTGACGAGGGTGTACTGACAGAGGGGTTCTTCGAGTGGTACTTCATCGGTCACGTGACCCCTTCCTCGACGGCTAATGGCGACCTGGTCATCGCCGACCCGTCGCCGTTGATCGTTTCCGGGAACCACGAGGTGACCATCTCATGACGGTGAAGAACCTGCTCACAAGGGAAGAGCAGTCGTTCGTTTCCTCCGCGTCACTCTGGGTCGGGTTCCCGTCCTCCGAGACATCTGTGTCGAGGTCTGCGGTGCGTTTCAACTCAGAACCCGCATCGCTTCTGTTGCAGTCCAGGAACGGGGCGCAGATGGTCGCCAAGCTCGACCGCGAACCAGCCATTTCCCCCGGCAAGAAGTACAGGCTTTTCGTTTCTGCCTACTCCGAAACGTCCGACCACCCTTTCAGTATTTCGTGCTCGGTGTACTCAAGATCCGGGACGAACATAGAAACGGTCGAAGGCACGGCGAACACCGTTTTCGGGAGATGGACGACCGCCTCCGTTGAGTTCGTAGCCCCGGAGAGCTCGGCCTCTGCATCCATCAGCATCAAGGCGGAGAGCCAGCACACATCCGACTCCGGCGAGACCGTCGTCCACCGGTCCATCTGGGCGGACGACGTCGTCCTTGCGGAATGGGCGGACGAGCCGAGCAACGACTTCGCCTCCCTCGTGAAGAGGCACCTCCCCCAGTACATGATCGACCTCGACGAGGACGACCCCGTCAGGCCGTTGGCGCGGTTCATCGACGGCAACACATCTCTCGGCGAGGAAGTTCTGGCCGCCACGAGGTCGTTCGACTACATACCGTCCGTCGACGGTGTTCCCGGCTACGAAAGGTCGACACTCGTCGACCCCTCTTACTACCCGAACGACACTGTCGCAAAGGCTTCGTGGCTCCCGTGGTTGGCGCAGCTCGTCGGCGTGCAGGGTGTTTCCGCCGGTTCCTCGGGCCTCACCCCGTGGTTTTGGTTGGAACAGACCATCTCTACATGGACGGGCATGGAGACCCAGATCGACCCGTCAAGCAACCCCGTTTGGGGGCTCGTCGACTTCACACTCGCCAGGAGTTCGGGGACTGTCACAGCCGTTCTCTCCTCCCAGGTGGGCGGTTCAGAACCGTATTTCCCGCAGGTCGGTGACGTCGTGGAGGTGGACGCCGAGGACACTTCTTTCAGCGGTTCTTTCTCCATCGTCACATCAGACGAACTGTCGTCGACGGTCACATGGGAGCAGGCGGGTTCCGATAACGTCGACTCGTCGCCGACAGGGGCAGCGACTATGCGCATCTCCGACACATCGTGGGTGGAGATCGAGGGTGCCAACCCGCTCGCTTTTGACACGGTGGGCGTGCTCGCCGACCTCACGAGAACGAGGGCGACCGGACTGAAGTCCGGCTCCAGATACGGCATGAAGGCCGCGGCGCGCGCCGTTCTTGACGGTTTCGACGACAAGGCGGTGATAACCACGAACGGCAACGAACTGATCGTCACCACCTCTTCTCCACACAGCCTCCAAGTGGGCGGTTTCGTGGAGATCTACGACTGCCCCGAGGCGCCGTACAACACTCAGACCACCGTTTCGTCCGTTGTCTCGCCGACCGTTTTCACCATTGCGACACCTTACGGGACGGGAAACGACCCGCACGTCGGGGTGTCGTTCAAGTGCTGGGCGACCAACAAGAAGGTTGAACTGCAGATGCTTTCTGAATGGGAGTGCGTGTACAAGACGACGGAGGCGCAGACCTACGCTCTGACCCTGCTCCAGCAGGCCGTCCTCATCGCGAAACCGGCCGGGCTGCTCGTCCAGCACGAGTACACTACATGATCGGAAAGAGTCAAGAGGAGTGCCATGACAACTGGAACAACTGACAGGTTCGGTCTGACCACGTGGTCTTCCGGTGACGACCCGTTCGGCAGGGCACAGTTCCAGTCGGACAACCTCAACGTCGAGGAGCTCGGTGCCATCTTCCGCACGGGTGTCGCCGCCGACAAGCCCATTGCCACCGATCCGGCGTACACCAGGACGTTCTGGTACAGCACCGACTCGCAAGTCCTCGAGTACAACAACGGTGCGGACTGGGTCACCGTGGACGCCAAGGGGACGTCGTCCGACTCGGCGACACTCGCCCCCGGAACCCCCTCCACGCCACAAGGAGTCTCGACGAGGATCGCAAGGGCGGACCATTCCCACGCCGTACCAGTCGCTTCGGCCACGACGATCACCAACAGCAACGCCGCGGGAACGGCGACGACATTCGCCCGTTCAGACCACAACCACGCCATCGGCGCAGGAACGGTCACCAACGACAACCTTGCGGGGTCTATCAGCAGGTCGAAGCTCTCCACCGACGTGGTGGCAACGAGCGGATCTCTTTCTTTCTCGACCGGATCCGGACTGTCCGTCAACGTCGACAGCACGACCATCGAGGTGTCGTCAAACGCGATCCGCGTGAAGGACTCGTCCATAGGGAAGGCGAAGATCGCCACGGACGTCGTCAACGCCAACGGTGGTCTTTCTTTCTCCAACGCAAACGGACTGGCCGTCGTTCCGAACCCGAACGCCGCCGGGACAGGTGTTGCGAACGTCTCCGTGGGGTCGTCCGGTGTTTCCGTCAACGGTGGCATCTCGTTCACTTCCGCAGGAGCGCCGACGTCCTCGGTCAGCGACGGAAACCTCAACGTCGACACGACCAACAACCTTCTCTACTTCCGTTCCGGAGGAACGTGGAGGAACGCACTCTGGGCGGCCGGAACGCAGGGATCGGGTGCCCCTTCGGCGAGAGGCGTGTGGATCGCCGCCGGCTCGATCCCGACGGCGGGACAGGGAGCCGTGGGCGACATCTGGATCACGTACTGAGCCATGGCCGTCTACGTCAAACGAGAGGACGGCGAGTGGGACGAGGCGGAGAACCTCCTCCCCAACCTCAAGGTCAAGGACTCCACCGGTTGGAAAGACGTGTACGTTGCGTACGTCAAGACACCGTCCGGATGGCAGGTCGTGTGGGAGAACGCCGTACCGGCTCCGGTTATCACCGGTTCGTCGACAGCCGCTTTCGCTCCGAACACCTCATCGGTCACCATCACGTGGGAACAGCCCGTCATCTACAACTTCCTCAGGTACGAGTTCACAACAGACGGCGGGGCGACATGGGGAGAGGCTTCCACCAACGCCTCGCTCAGGAGCAAGGTGTGGAACGGACTGACCGAGAGAACCTCGTACACGGTGGGCGTGAGAGCAGTCAGCAAGTCCCTCAGCACCGGACAGGCCTTCACGACCCTAACGACGGCGAACAGCACCCCATCCGCCCCCGTCGCGCTGGCGACCGAGAGCATCACCCCGACCTCGGCGAGGATCAAGTGGAACGCATCCGTATCGCCAGATCTCGCAGGAGGCGGAACCAGCTACGCGATCAACAACTCGAACGACACTGTCAGGGTCGCCGACACCGACAACACCTACTTGGACATCACCGGCCTCTCCCAGAACAGTTCGTACACGTACAAGGTCTACGCAAAGGACTCAAACGGACTCTTCTCTTCTGCCACGTCCATCTCGTTCACGACGACCAACGCCGCCCCACCGGCGGCGACCGTCACAGCATGGTCAACCGGTGACACCGGAACGAGCTACACGGATACGGCGTCGGTACTCAAGTACGCACAGTGGAGGATCCAGTACTCCGGCGAGGCTGTCTCCGCCGTCGCGTACCTGTTCAACTCGTCAAACACCTACCTGAACGTATCCTCGACCCTCTACGACTCCAACAACAGACAGACGTCCATCGACACCTACGTCACCTGGAACCTATCTCCCAGCACCGAGTACAGGGTTGCGGTGGACGTCACCGATGCCAATGGTGCGACGACGAGAAGTTCCTACGTGGCCCTGACGACACCCGCCTACTACACCTACCAGATCACCGGCGGGGTGAACGTGTACACGAGCTCCGCCAGCCCGTACGACAGCATGTCGGCATCGACAAGCGCAGGAGCGGGATACGGCTCGTCCGAGGTCCACGACGACAAGTGGTGGTTGTCCGGGGCCAACTCGTCGAGCACATCGGGAACGGCGTACGAGTACATCCAATGGGACATGAGCTGGGCGGACGACACCCTTGCTGCCAACTCGCAGGTCTCGTGGAGGAACTACCTGATCGGCAACTACGACTACTACACCACCGTCGACGCGAGGTGGATAAACGGGTATTACTACGCCGCGGCCGATGACAACAACACAACATACGAAACCGGTGTCACCACAACCGGAAACTTCAAGATCTACTTCTCCATCTACAACGGATCCGGGTGGAGGAACGACGGTGGGACGAACAACGGGTACACCGGGTCAAACGGGTACAACATCCCCTACACATCCGACAGGGATCTCGGGAACGACGGCTACATCGACGCGGACTTCGCCAGCGACTACAGGTCAGAACCGACGAAGGTGAGATGGACGGTGACGAGGCTCCAGACGCACCTGAACTTCTCGGGGTACAGGGCTTCGTGCTACTACCTGGGGGTCGACTACAAGTACGCCGTTCCGTACCAGACGTACTACTACCGTTGAGTTCTAGGGGTTGACGTCGACCCCGCCCTGTAGAGTCTCATCTAATGAGCCCGGAAGCAGCCACAGCCATCTCCGTAGTAGCAGCGGCCGCCATCTCGGGCGGTTTCGTATGGCACACCCAGAGGGACGGGAACAAAGTGGCGAAGATGCGCACCGTTCTTGAGGCGTACGACGGGATCGTGAAGAACCTCCAGACAGAGGTGGAACGCCTCAAGGCCGACATCGACGGCATGAGGACGGCCATGGAGGACTGCGAGAACAGGAGCGCAACGCTCGCCAGGGAACTCGACGACCTCAAGGCGTACGTCGAGTCCAAGCACCCGACGCAGGAGCAACCGGTCGCCGAGAGGAAGAAGCCAGGGCCGAAGCCCGGCACTAAGAGGGCCGCGGCCGTCAAGAAGAAGGCGTAGCCATGGCCGAGAAGGAGGAAGGCGATGACTTCCTCCGGAAGGCATTAGACGAGGCGTGCCCGGACGGACATCTTGTGACCCATTGGGTGATGGTCGTCGAGACGATGGACGGCGACGAACAGAACCTCCACGTCGTGTCATCCGACAGCGTCACACCATGGCTCGCCATGGGGATGCTTGACGCGGCGAAGAGGATCGTCAACGAAGGCGAAACAGACTGAGTGCTATGCTCCAGCGACGGACGATCCGTCGTAGAATACCCTCGTTGATCGGGAGGTAGAACTGGTGATCGCCGGCACCTACAACATGACATGTGACCAGGGGAGCACGTTCCTCCGTACCTTCGTTCTCGAGTACCAGGACGCCATCGACCCCAACCTCTACCACCCCCACGACCTCACCGGGTACACCGCCAGGATGCAGATCCGCAGGGACATCGCCTCGAGCACCGTCCTGGCGGAACTGACCACCGAGAACGGGAAGATCGTCGTCGGTGGCTCCAACGGACAGGTGACGGTGACCATGACCGCGGAACAGACGGCTCTCATCGAGCGTTCGGGCGTGTACGACATCGAGATCATCTCCCCGTCCACCGAGGTCCAGAAGATCGTCAGGGGAGAGTTCGTGCTGAACCCCGAGGTGACGAGGTGACGATCGGGGAGGAAGCAAGGGTCGTCGTCGAGGAGGACGCCCCGAACAGGGTCGTCGTCTCCGAGGAGCAGATGAACATCGTCAGGCTCATCGCCGACGCCGTGGAGAACAGGGTGAGGATCGGGGTGACCGGGATCCAGGGTCCTGCCGGGACGCAGATCATCACCGGGTCGGGCAACCCCTCCAACTCCATCGGGAGGATAGGCGACTTCTACTTCGACCAGCCCAACGGGAACCTCTGGGGACCCAAGACTGCCGGCGGTTGGGGAACCGACTACATCGCCCTCGCCTCGTTCATCTCCTTGGACGAGGTGACCGACGTCGACGCCCCCGCCCCGCAGGAGCAGGACGTCCTCATGTACGACGAGGCGACCAACACCTGGAGGAACCAGCGCATCAGGTACAGGCACGACCAGGCCGTACCCTCCGACGAATGGATCATCGCGCACGGTCTCAACACGAAACCTGCGGCCGTCGCCATTTTCGACACCTCCAACACGATGGTCTTCGGCGATGTCGACCACGTTGACGAGAACAACCTGGTCATCAGGTTCAGCGCCGCGTTCGCAGGGACGGCGTACCTGACATGACGAAGCACCTCTCCGACATCGAGGTCAAGGGGAGCGTCACCTCCACGCAGACCATCGAAGGACAGGGCGGCGTCATCACGAAGACGGTGGCCGGGACACCCGTCGACACCGTGTCGGACGGCATGATCGCCATCGACACGTCGAACAACAAGCTCTACTACAGGTCTGGCGGATCGTGGAGGGAGAGCGGTTCTGCGTCGTCGGTCGCCACGCTCACGGACGTCCAGCTCACGGAACTTACCGCCGGTCAGGCGCTCGTCTACGACGGCACGAACTGGGTCAACCAGTCGGTCTCGTCGGGTGGTGCCGGTTCGGTGTACCTCGCCACCATCGGCGACGGCACGACCAGCCTCTTCACCATCACCCACGGACTCGGCACGAGGGACATCGTCGTCGTCGTCCGCAACGCCCTCTCCCCGTACGAGGTCATCCAGGTCGCGTGGAACGCCACGACGACGACAACGGTGACGCTCGACTTCGGAATGGCTCCCGACCTGAACTCCGTGAGGGTCGCCGTCTACGCCTCTGTCACCGGCAACAACGTCGCAATGCCCCTGGACGGCCTCACCGACGTCGTCGTCACCGCCCCGGAGGAGTTCCAGTCTCTCGTCTATGACGGAACCAACTGGGTCAACCAACACGCCTCCAGGTCACATACGTCAGGAACGCGGAAACGACGACGCTAACGACGGGAACCGTCGTCTACCTGTTCGGTGCCACCGGCGACCACGCGACCGTCAAGAGGGCCGACAACGACGCTGACTCGACTTCGTCCAAGACTGTCGGTCTCGTCGCCGCCGACATCCCCGCATCGGAGAACGGCCCCGTGGTGACGCGCGGGTACGTCGACGGCATCAACCTCACCGCCTACTCCCCCGGGGACGTGCTGTGGCTCGGCGAGAACGGTGCGTTCACCAGCACGAAACCGTCCGCACCGGAGCACCTCGTCTTCATCGGCGTCGTCGTCAGGAACACGATCAACGGCATCGTCTACGTCGCGACGCAGAACGGCTACGAACTCGACGAGCTCCACGATGTCAGCATCTCGAGCCCGTCCTCCACCCAGGTCCTGAAGCACAACGGGACGCTGTGGAACAACGACTACCTCTATCTGGACGACCTCTTCAACGTCCAGGCCTCGACGCCGTCCAACGGACAGTTCCTCAAGTACGACGACGCCCTGTTGGCATGGGTTCCCGCTGACGTCCCGACCATCAACACCCTTGACGACGTCGGCGACGTGGCCATCACCTTGGGGAACTCGTACGACGTCCTCCAATGGAACGGGACCAACTGGGTCAACAGCCAGTCGTTGACCATCAACAGCATCTTCTTCAGGGGATCACTGAACCTGTCCGTGCCGACCGTGCTGGACGACTACGGCGTTTCCACGTACCCGTGGACGATGATCCCAATGGGCTACGCGGGACCCGGTGTTTCCACCGCCCTGATCGACACCCCTGGTTCCCAACTGGTCATCAGCGGCGAGTACGTCTACTTCCACCCGAACATCACGAGGAACGGCGCGCTCCCGATGGGTCTTTCGACCATCGGTGTTGCGAACGGTATGAGTTACCTGACCGACTGGTGGTACCCGAACGGCACGGTCACCTCGTACACGACACGTTCCGGAGGCATCAACACGACGCACGTCGGAGCAATGTCACTCGGCTTGACTTTCCGCAGTTCAATGACGCAGTCGATGGAGAACTCCGAGTTCTACATCGCCTTCACCGACGACATGGACGCCGCCCAGGGCCCCGTCACGATGCACGTCCCGAGCGAACTGACCATCGACAACCCGAACGGGACGACGACCGTAACAGGTGACATGACGATCTCCGGCGACCTGACGGTCTCCGGCATGACGACGACCATCAACACCGAGAACCTGCTCGTCGAGGACAACATCATCGTCCTCAATGCGAACGCCCCGATCGACGCGCTGGACGCCGGCATCGACGTCTACCGAGGGCCGGCGTCCGCATCCGTGTCCATCAGGTGGAACGAAACCACCGACAAGTGGCAGTTCACCAACGACGGAATGGTCTACAAGGACCTCGGATCCGGTGGAGTCACCGTCTCGGACACAGTTCCGTCGTCCCCGGCCGAGGGCGACATGTGGTACGAGTCGGACAGCGGTTCGCTGTTCGCCTACTACGACTCGGTATGGATAGAGATAGGCGGCTCGGCGGCGTACAACGAGATCATCGGCGCCATCCAGGCGAAGGGCGACCTCCTCGCCGGTTCCGGTTCGCAGGCGATCACGAGGCTCGGTGTCGGTGCTGACGGTCGCAGGCTCGCGGCGGACAGCACAACCACAACCGGTCTGGCATGGGTCGACGACTCCGTCAACACGGTCGTCAACGCAAAGGGCGACATCCTCGCCGGCACCGGCAACGACGCACTCGGACGCACGCCCGTCGGCACGAACGGCCAGGTTCTCGTTGCGGACAGCACAGCGACCACTGGTGTCGCGTGGGCAAACTACCCGCAACAGTTCAGGAACAAACTGATCAACGGTTCCTTCAACGTCAACCAACGGGCGGCCTCCTCCTACACGGGGACGGGTTCGATCGGCAGGTGGATGGACAACTGGATGGGGTACACCTCTTCCGGAACCGTCACCTTCTCCCCCGCAACAGCGATCGCCGACGTGCCCGGGGTGGCGGGTTTCAAGACCGGACTTGTGGTCAACGTGGTCTCTGGCGGGACCTACTCAAGCGGTGGGAACTACTGCCTGCTAGGCACGAAGGTCGAGGGCTGCAACATGGCCCCGTTCCAGTGGGGCTACGGATGGGCGAAACCGGCGACCCTGTCGTTCTGGGCAAAGTCGACCATCGCCGGCACATACACGGTGTCTTTCCAGAACGACGGTTACCAGGACATGGTCTACGTCGCCACCTACACGATCCCCATCTCCAACACGTGGTACAGGATCGTCATCAACGTCCCTGCGCCGACGACTGGCACGTGGAACGGCATCACGAACACCTCCTTCAACTCGGCGTCGTTGTGGATCGCGTGGTCGTTCGGGGTGGACACGAACTTCCAGACGGACACCGTGAACGCCTGGCAGTCCCAGAACAGGTACGGAACGGCGTCTGGTGTTGACCTCGCAGCGACGACCGGTGCGAAGTTCTGGATGAGTGGTGTCCAGTTCGAGGTAGGTTCGCAGGCGACAGACTTCGAGTACAGGGACTTCGCCACCGAACTCGCCATGTGCCAGAGGTACTACGAGAAGTCGTACAACTACTCCGACGCACCGGGTACCGCCACCGGTGCATCATCAAACTTCTGCCCGTCGGTCAGCGACTCGTACGGCAATGCGCTCGTCCACCTCAACTTCAAGACGCGCAAGAGGGTCATCCCTTCGATAGACGTGTGGAACACCGCCGGGACCGCAAACGTTTGGACATACAGCAGGTCCGGTGTCGGCGACACGAACTCCGGCCCCAACTGGACCAATGACTGGGCGGGCGAGACCGGGGGTCTCGTGTTCTTCGGCGTGGGGACGGCATGGGCTCCGGTTTCCATCAGGGGGCACTGGGTGGCGAGGGCGGAACTGTGATGTGGAGGCTCGTCGTCAACCCCTACGGGGAGGAGAAGTCGATCGTGAGGATCGGTGACGACGGAGTGAACTCGCTCGTCCCGGCCGACCCAGACAACGCCGACTACAAGGAGTTCCTGCTCTGGTTGGCCGACGGGAACGTACCGGAGGAGGACTGAGATGCCCATCGACTTCCCTGACAGCCCGACGACGGGACAGACGTACACTTCCGGCAGCCGCACGTGGCGGTGGGACGGCGAGAAGTGGGTCGTCGTCGATCAGAACGCGGCGAGTTCGCTCTACCTGTACGACCTCCAGGTCCTGAGCAGGATGGAGACGTACTGACATGCCTTTCACGGAGAAGAGACTCGCCGGCCCCGTCGCTGTGACGCTCAACCCGACCGCCGTCTACACGGTCCCGACGTCAAAGACGGCGATCGTAAAACAGATCATCGTCACCAACACGGTCGCTTTCCCGAGCAGGTTCAGCCTGTACATCGGAGGAACAGGGACATCCAGCGCCGTCATCAAGGGCATGGTCGTTTCGGCTAACGACACGGTCATCATAAACACCTCGCAGGTGGTCGGCTCAAGCGAGACCGTCTACGCAGACTACGAAGACATCAACGCAGAGATCGTCGCCCTGAACCTGACCATTTCCGGTGTGGAGAACGACGGCCCCATCTCCCCCGGTTCGACGTACATCGCCGACGATGCGGTGACGACGGCAAAGATCGCCGACTCGGCGGTGACGACCGACAAGATCGCATTGTTCTCCGTTGTGAACTCGAAGCTCGCAACGGGTTCGGTGACGAGCGACAAGACCGGTTTCACGGACACCAACTTCGCAGGAACTATCACCACCGACCTGCTGAAGGTCGACGGGACGAGTTACCCCGGCATCTCCCACGTCCAGATGAGGGTGGAACCGAGCTCGAACGACATCGGTGCCGGCATCAGCCTCAAGGCGACCGGTTCGGGCTCGCAGGGTTGGAGCATCATCTCCACTGGGCCGACGGCCGGGCAGGGTGCGGGGGCCTTCCTCGTCTACAGAGACGCAACGGACGGATCAAGCGCCTCGCTCAGGATCGACTCGTCGGGCAGGGTGTTCAAGCCGTACCAGCCGGCGTTCCGTTACCACGGGTGGACAATAGACGGCGGCGGGATCTATGGAGGCGCCGCGCCGTTGAACATAGGCGGTCACCTCAGTGTTGGATCGCCCCCCAACACCTCAAAGTTCACCGCGCCTGTGGCCGGTCTCTACGTCTTCGGTTTCTCTATCCTCATCGACCAGACCGGGCTCCGTTTTGAGGCGATCATGAGGAAGAACGGTTCCTCCACCATCAACGGGTACTCCTTCTACGCGGCGAACGACTACTCGAACGCCACCAACGCCTACTCCAATGCCGTGAACACGTACGTCGTCCAGCTTGCGGCCAACGACTACGTCGACTGGGTCTCCTCATTGGGAACCTCGTACACGGGAGACATGACAAGAGGCGACAGGCAGTTCTGGGGATACCTACTAGGGTGACGACATGGCAGGAGTGAGAAGGACTTCAGACCTCGGGACGCAGGGCATCGCCAACGTCAAGGACGGCTCCATCACGGGGGAGGACATCGCCGCGTCTTCCAATGTGCAAGGACCGTTCGGGATACTCGGTGGGCCTTTCTCGGAGGACGCGCTCCTGGTTTCTGGTGGGTACGGCGACTCGATCCGCTCCCTCGGACCTGTGACCATCGAGAGCACGTTGAGGGTGAACACGACGTCCGCTTCCGGCATCAGGTTCGGTTCCGGAACGGCACCGGCGAGGATCTGGTCTTCCGCCGGCGACAACTTCAACGTCCGAACCCACACCAACACCCCGAACCCGAACTTCTCCCTCGGTGTCGAAAACGGTTCTGGGTCTGACTCGCACGTTCCGATCAAGTGGGAGAACAACACCCTCTACCTGCGTGGTTCCGGCACCACGAACCGGGGTATTGAGATCAACTCGTCGCACTACGTCCGGATGGGATGGCAACCTACTTTTGTGGCCTCGGGAGGAACGGCGACACAAGGACCCGGAATGTACAAGGTGGTTTTCGGAACAGTGCATTACGACGATGGGGGTGGTTACAACTCGACAACCGGAAGGTTCACGGCACCTGCTGGAGCTTCGGGATGGTACTTCTTCTCCTGCCAGGCGAGGCTAGACGGTGCCGGTGGTGCCTACATCCGCGGATCCATCGCCAAGAACGGCACAACAATGTACAACGCCCCGAACCTCCACTCCATCAACGGCAACTACCACAGCACCAACTACCACTCGATCACGGTCGCCGGCGTCATGTTCCTTCTTGCCGGGGACTACGTGGAGTACTGGACTGGCGCAGAAGGCGCAACTTCCAACGTGCAAGCGGAGTCCACGTTCACGGGAAGGTACCTGGGATGAGCGGTGTTACTATCGGCGAACAGAAAACGAACGGAGGAAAAAGATGAGCCACGAGTACACGGTGACGCTCACCGACGCCCAGAACAAGGCACTTGCCCATGTGGCGTACGACCCCCAGGACTGGATCCAGAACGCGGTATCCGAAAGGGCGAGGCTCGCCATGGAGGAGATCTTCAGGAAAGAAGTCGAACGCATGATCGCCGACCCGTCCATCACGGAGATCCCCGCCGACAGGGAAGCGGTGGTTCTCGCCGCCGACGTGAAGTCGGCCAAGGATGCGCACGACGAGGCGATGGCTGCTCTCGTGTCGGAAGACGCACCAGTCTCCGAGTAGAAGATGGCTTTCACCGAGAAGAGACTCGCAGGGCCTGTCGCCCCGTCCGCAGGAGGGCCTACGACCATCTACACCTGTCCGACCGCCCAGACGACGACGACCATCCTCAAGCAGCTCGCCGTCTGCAACGCCGGCGGGTCGTCGACGACTTTCACCGTCAACCTCGTCCCAACTGGCGGTTCGGTCGGAACCTCCAACAGGATCATCTCGTCCGTTTCCATACCCGCGAACGAGACCATCTTCTTCGACCTGTCGCAGGTGATGAACTCCGGCGACTTCGTCTCCGTCCTCACGAACGCCAGTGACGTGGTTTTCACGCTCTCCGGGGTGGAGAACGCCGGCGGGATGGTCGTTTCCGGTCTTGCCGACGACGCCGTCACCACGGCCAAGATCGCCGACAGCAACGTCACAGCGTCTAAACTCGGACCGGACGCGTTCCTCGCCAACAACCAGGCGGGGGCGATCATCACGATGGAGATGATGTGACATGGCGGTAGGCGACAGGAGCGAGGCACGGATGGTCGGCCCGGTGGCGCTGTCGACCAGCAACGCCCTGGTGACCGGAGCGACGGTGCCGTCAAGCAGGCAGTGGATCGTCAAGCAGATCACCGTGTGCAACACCTCCGGAACGGAAGCGCTCGTGTACCTCGCCATCGGCTCGGCGGCGACCACGTCGAACAGGTTCATGTCCGGCGTGCCATTGGCGGCGAACGACGTACTCGTTTTCGACACCGGCATCGTCATGTCCGCAGGTGAGCAGATCTACGGATACTCGGACTACTCGGGCGTCAACGTCATCGTCAACGGCTGGGTCAAGGAGGTCTGACGTGCCGATCAGTTCGGCGCTCGGTTCATCGGCCCTGCTCCCCGCAGGTCTGGGCATGCGCAACAAGATCATCAACGGCGACATGCGCATCAACCAGAGGGGCAACGGTGCAGTAACGGCGAACAACTCCGACCCCGTCGACCAGTGGACCGTGTGGAACGGACAGGGAACCGTCTCGTTCCAGCAGTCGACCGTCGCACCACCGGGTTTCCTCTACAGCATCATCGCCACCGTATCCTCGACGGGAAGTTACGGAACGACCGGCTACACCCAGATCCAGAACAAGATCGAGGGTCTCAACTGCCACGACCTCGCGTTCGGAACTTCATCGGCAAGACCCGTTGTCCTGTCGTTCTGGTGCAGGGCGAGCGTAACGGGGACGTACGCCGTCCAGTTGAGGAACTCTTTCGCAAGCAGGTCGTACGTCGCCACCTACACGGTCTCCTCCCAGAACACCTGGGAGTACAAGGTCATCAAGATCCAGGGCGACACTTCCGGGTCGTGGGAGACCGGCAACGGAACGGGACTCGACATCATCTTCAACCTCGGTCTCGGAACCAACTACGACACGGCGACACCGAACACTTGGGTCGCAGGCGACCTCGGTTCGACCTCCTCTTGCGTCGACTTCGCCGCGAACTCCGGGGCGACCTTCTACCTGACCGGTGTGCAACTCGAGAGGAACGAACAAGCGACACCGTTCGAGCACAGGCCGATCGGTGCTGAACTGGCGTTCTGCCAGAGGTACTACCAGAAGATGGGTTCGGGAGACCTCAGTGGTGCGTTCTACGCCACCACCGCCGCCGCCCTGTGGGGTTCCTTCCCCGTGGAGATGCGCGCCACACCAGCCGTCGACCTCCCCGCCGCACCATGGACGAACTCCCTGCTCGACTACGGCGTGGCCTTCAGGACACCTTCCAGTCTCCAGGCGCAGGCAGTGACACCCAGAACGCTCGTGATCCTCGCCTACAACGGCTACTCGGCCACGTACATCCCGACCACCTGGTACGGCGGAACTTTCGGACTGAGGGCGGAACTGTGAACGAGTACAACATCTTCAGGGCGAACACGGTCGGAGGTCAGGACTTCGTCATCACCAACGACGGCTCCACATGGATCCCGATGGACCCGTCCAACTCCGACTACCAGCAGTACCTCAAGTGGGTTGCCGAAGGCAACGAACCTGGCGAATGGACGATGCCGGATGCCCCTCAGTAGTCAGATCGGTTCCAGCCGCGTCGGCAAGCCGGGCATCTGCACGTCATTGACGCGCCCCGCCTCCCCGTACCAGGGGATGATGGTCTACGAGACCGACACGGGGAGGACATCTCTGTGGAACGGTTCCTCATGGGTCATCATCGGTGACCCTGCCAACTTCTCCATCGACGGAACCGGTGCGATCGTCGCGCCGAACCAGTGGACGTACACGGGCGACAACACCGGCGGCCCCGCAACCACTTTTGACGGGACAACGGTCAAACCGCCCAACACGTACCTGAACGTGGGTTCGCTGTTCAACGTGTCCACGGGTCGTTTCACGGTTCCCATCGCCGGATACGTGTTCTGCACCTTCAACTCCCTCATCCAGAGACCGTCCAACACCGCCCACGCGTACGTCGAGTTCCAGGTGAACGGGGTGAAGAAGTCCGTCAGGACCCACACCGTCTACGACATCGGCGGGAACTACATCTCGTTGAACAACACGGCCGTCGTCTACTGCCCGGCGAACGGTTACGTCACCTGCAACCTGTGGACGCCTTCGGGGGGAAGCGCGTACGCCGACCAGTACGGTCTCGGACTCACCTTCAGGTGGCTAGGGTGAACGGAATGAACGAGTTCGTCGTGTCCCTCTCGGACGCAGAGTTGAAGGCACTCGCCGCTGTAGTCAGATCCCCGCAGGAGTGGATCGAGAACGCCGTGAAGGAGATGTGCAGGAGGTCGATGGAGGAGGTCTTCCAGTCGGAAGTACGCAAGATGATCGCCGACCCTTCCGTAACGGAGATCCCGGCGGACATAGAGTCAGTGGTTCTCGCCGCCGACATCACACCAGCAGCGGAACTGGTCGAGGAACCAGGCCCGGTACCGGGTTCCTGAGCCATGACCGTCTCATCATCCGCTTCGTCCTTCAGACCTGGTGTCTGCACCAGCACCAACAGACCCGTGTCGCCGTACGAGGGGCAGGTCATCTACGAGACCGACACCGACAAGACGAAGGTGTGGAACGGATCATCGTGGGTTTCCCTCTCGTCGACGTCAGAACCCGGTTCCGTGCCGAACTTCTTCGTCTACCTTTCGGGTGGCAACGGCGCCTCCGTGG
>JACCDW011209384.1_pt1 | contig 56523 bp, 44 predicted proteins | sample 7449781 | NCBI WGS metagenome assembly JACCDW01 (sample SAMN15323449, study PRJNA562643) | freshwater metagenome | isolation source: river surface water | place: USA:Blue River Watershed | collected 2017-08-18
ACGCCTCGACGCACCGCGTCACCGCCGCGTTGATCGGGCCATCGGCCGCCGCCATGCGCACGTAGCCCGCATGGGTGTTGGAAACGACGCCGGGTTCGAGGCGATTGATGCACACGAAACACAAACCCGCGACCACCCGTTCGAGCGGCACGACCGCGCGGAAGGCTTCGACGTTCCCCATGCCGTTCTGCAACGTCAGCAGGACGGTCCCCGGGCCCACCAGGGGACGCACCAAGTCGGGCAGGACGGCGTTGGCCGTCGCCTTCGCCGCCACGACGATGAGGTCGCACGGACCGAGTCCGGCGCCGGTCGGCGAAGCCGAGGCGAACCGCACCGTCCGTTCGCCGTCGCGACCACGCATGACCAAACCCTGCCGTGCGAGCACTGCGTGGTCGCTGCGGCTGAGCGCGTGCACCTCGTGGCCAGCCAAGGCCAGCAGACCTCCATACCACCCACCCACCGCACCGGCACCTACAATGGCGATCTTCATGGCCGGCTCTGGGGACGACGGACGGAGGTATGGCGGGCGGCCGGAAGTTTGGCCGGGTAATCCAAGGTGAAATGGAGCCCGCGGCTTTCATGCCGCTGGAGCGCGCAATCGATGATCAAGTCCGCGACTTGGATCAGGTTGCGCAATTCCAACAGGCGCGGCTCCACGCGGAAATTCCAATAATACTCGCGGACCTCGTCGGCCAAGGTGCCGATGCGCGTGCGCGCCCGCTGCAGGCGCTTGGTCGAACGGACGATGCCGACATAGTCCCACATCGTTCGACGCAGCTCGTCCCAGTTATGCGTCAGGACCACGCGCTCATCCGGGTCACCGGCGGAACCGTCCACCCAGGCCGGCAGAGGGAGGGCAGGGCGGTGTGCCGCCCGGATGTCCGCTTCGGCCGCCAAAGCCCCGTCATGGGCCAGCACGACGGCTTCCAAGAGGGAATTGGAGGCCAACCGGTTGGCGCCATGCAGGCCGGTGCAGGCGACCTCGCCGACCGCGAAGAGGCCGCGGATGGTCGTTTGCCCACGCAGGTCGGTCGCCACACCCCCGCAAAGGTAGTGGGCAGCCGGGACGACCGGGATCGACTGGGTCGCCAAATCGAAACCGGCCTTGCGACAGGTCTCGTAGATGTGCGGGAAACGGACGGGGAGGTGCCCCGGGGCGACTTGCGTGGCATCCAGGAGCACATGCGGCGCCCCATCTCGCTTCATCACCGAGTCGATAGCGCGCGCCACGATGTCGCGTGGCGCCAAGTCGCCCAGAGGGTGGAAGTCCTTCATGAAGGCGCGGCCCGAAAGGTCGCGCAGGATGGCGCCTTCGCCGCGCACGGCCTCCGAAATCAAAGCGCGACTGCCATCGGGAGCCTTCAACGCCGTGGGATGGAACTGCACCATCTCCATGTCACGGACCTCGGCGCCGGCGCGATAGGCCATGGCGATCCCGTCGCCGGTCGCGATATCGGGATTGGTCGTGAACTGGTAGACTTGGCCCAAGCCGCCCGTCGCGAGGATGACGGTGAAGGCGGAGAGGGTCTCGACCCGACCGGCCTGGGTGTTCAGCACATGCAAACCATAGACGCGGTCGTCGGTCGAGCCGACCTGGCAACCTCCCATCTTGGCATTCGTCAATAAGTCGACGGCGAGGTGATGTTCCAGCATCTTGACCTTCGGCTGTCGGGCGACGGCCCGGAGGAGGGCGGATTCGATCGCGCGTCCGGTCATGTCGCGGGCATGCAGGATGCGGCGCTTCGAGTGCCCGCCTTCGCGCCCCAAGTCCGGCCGCCCATCGGTGCCGTTCTCGAATTCGACGCCCCAAGCAATCAGTTCCGCCACGCGGGCCGGACCGGCCTCGATGATATGGCGGACGGCCTCCAGGTCGCAAAGGCCGTCGCCGGCCGTGAGCGTATCCTGGACGTGACTCTGGAAATCGTCGGCCTGATCGGTGACGCACGCGATCCCGCCCTGGGCCCAATTCGTGTTCGACTCCGAGCTCGTCTTCTTGGTCACGATGGCAACGGAGTGACCGCGGTTGGCCAAATTCAGAGCAAAACTAAGCCCGCCGATTCCACTCCCTACGACAATGGCGTCAAAATGCGGGGTCATGAAGGTTCGGAACGTAGGGTTAGTCGGAGTGTGAACAAGCGGATTTGACTGTTTTCGGAACAGTCCATACGCCTGCAGGGTGGAATTCATAGTGATTTTGGCCTGTTGGGCAACCATCGGATTGTTCGAACTCTCCGAAATGGCGCTGGTGTCGTCCAACCGCCGCCGCCTGCAGCGGCTCGCCGAAGACGGCAGCAAAGGAGCCAAGGCCGCCCTCGAACTACTCGCCAACCCTTCGAAGTTTCTGTCCACGGTCCAGGTCGGCCTGACCTTCGGCAGCATCATCGCCGCGACCTTCGGCGGAGCCCCGTTGGCGGCTTACCTGAAGCCGTTCCTCGAAGCGAGCAGCTGGTCGTGGCTGCACGATAACGCGGACGGGCTGTCGCGCCTAAGCGTATCCTTCGTGATCGGTTCGCTGACCATCGTTTGCGCCGAAATCGTCCCCAAGCGCCTCGGCCTTTCGGACCCGGAGGGCCTCGCGGTGCTGTTGTCGCGGCCCATGAAGTTCATCTCCATTTTGGCTTCCCCCTTGGTGAGCACCTTGAGCTTCGGCGCCGACCTGGTGCTCGGGATCTTCGGTCGTCGCCGGGCGCCGGAAGACTCGATGTCCGAAGATGAGCTGCGCATGATGGTCGACCAAGGCATGGCCTCGGGCGTCCTGCATGCTTCCGAACACCGCATGGTTCATGGCGCGTTGGCGATGGACGGAACGACGGCCGAACAACTCATGACGCCGAGCAATCGCGTCGTTTGGCTCAACCTCGCCGACCCGGATGAGGTCAACTGGCGCAAGGTGGTGGCCTCCGGACATACCTGGTTCCCCGTCTTCCAAGACTCCCCCGACAAGCCGCTCGGCGTCGTCTCGGTCAAGCGGCTGTGGGCGAACCTCTCGCTCGTCGGCGTGGCCGCCATCAAGGATGTGCTGACGGAAGCCCCCACGGTGACGCCGCAGAACACGGCGACACAGCTCCTGGAGAAATTTCGGAAAGACAAGATCCACATGGCGCTCGTGGTCGATGAATTCGCCCGCGTGCGTGGCGTCGTGACCTTAAACGACGTGCTGGAATCGGTCGTGGGGGAACTCCCCAACGAAGGCACCCCAGCCGCCCACACCAAGCCGGTCCGCCGACGCGAAGACGGCAGCTGGCTCGTGGATGCCGTCGTCACGCTGGAAGATTTCCGGGAGCATACCGGGATCGTCGGGAAATTCCCCGGCGAGGGCACCGGCAGCTTCACGACCATTGCGGGCTTCTTGATGCGCTCGCTCGGACGCATCCCCAAGGAAGGCGACCGCGTCGAAGCCTTGGGCGTCATCTTCGAGGTCATCGACATGGACCACCATCGCCTCGACAAGGTGCTGGTGATGCCGAAGGCCCGGCCGCCGGTGGCCTAAGCCCTTAGAGTCGGACCGGCAGGCCGGCGGTGCGCAGGTATTCCTTGGCCTGTTTCACCGTATAGGTACCGAAGTGGAAGATGCTGGCCGCCAAGACCGCGCTGGCGCGGCCGTCCTTGAGGACCTGCGCCAAGTGCTCGAGATTGCCGGCGCCGCCGGAGGCGATGACGGGCACCTCCACGGCATCCGAAACCGCGCGGTTCAGCGGGACATCGTAACCGGCGGCCGTGCCGTCGCGGTCCATGCTGGTCAGGAGGATTTCGCCCGCACCGAGGCCATGCACTTGGCGGGCCCACGCGACGGCATCCATGCCCGTGGCGTTGCGGCCACCGTGCGTGAAAACCTCCCACTTCCCGGGCGCGACCTGCTTGGCGTCGATGGCGACGACGATGCACTGGCTGCCGAATTTGCGGGCGGCCTCCAACACGAGGTTGGGGTCCTTCACTGCGGAAGTGTTCAACGAAACCTTGTCCGCCCCGGCGTTGAGCATCGTACGGATATCCTCCACCGAACGCAGGCCGCCCCCGACGGTCAGCGGCATGAAGACCTGATCGGCGGTGCGTTCGACGACCTCGACCATCGTCTTCCGCTCATCGCTCGAAGCGGTGATATCGAGGAAAACGAGCTCATCGGCCCCCTGTTTTTCATAGGCTGCGGCCACCGCGACGGGGTCGCCGGCGTCGCGAAGCTCCTCGAACTTGACGCCCTTGACCACGCGGCCGCCATGGACATCGAGGCAGGGGATGATGCGGACGGAAAGCATGGCGTGGTCTAGAGGGGTAGGAAATCGTCGGGTTTAGTAAAGCACTACCGTGACCGGGCCATCGTTCACGAGCGAAACCTGCATGTCCGCGCCGAAGACGCCCGTGGGAACGGTTTGGCCGAGTTCCGCGCTGAGTTCCTGGACGAAGCGGTCGAAGAGGGGCTTCGCGACATCCGGCTTGGCGGCCTTGTTGAAAGACGGGCGATTCCCTTTGGAGAAATCCGCCAGCAAGGTGAACTGGCTCACGGCCAAGACGGCACCGCCGGCGTCCTTGATCGACAAGCCCATCTTGCCTTCGGCGTCCTCCATCAGCCGCACCTTGGCGACGTCGGTGACGAGCCGGCGCACGTCTTCGGGGGTGTCATCCTTGCCGATGCCCACGAGCAAGAGGTAGCCCTTGCCGATCTGGGCGACCGAGGCGCCGGCGACCGCGACGGAGGCGCTGAAGACACGCTGCACCACCACGACCATGCTAGGTCAAGGCCTCCAGGATGGTCCGCAGCTTCATCTCGGTCTCGGCCGATTCCGAAGCGGGGTCGGACCCTTCGACGATACCTGCACCCGCGAAGGCCCGGGCGACATTGCCTTTCAGGCGGGCACAACGGAGCGCGACGAAGAGCTTGCCGGTCAGGCCATCGGCGCCGACCCAACCGACGGCCCCCGTGTAGAGCCCACGATTATGCGGTTCGAATCCGGGGATGAAGGGTAGGGCGAGATCGCGGGGCTTGCCGCCGACCGCGGGCGTGGGATGGAGCTCGCCGGCGACTTCGAGGAAACGGCGGTCGGCCGGCATCGTGCCGACGATGGGCGTCCGCAGGTGCATGACGTTGCCCAGCCGGAGCAACTCGGCGCCACGCGAGGTCGCGGCGAGCACCCCGACCATGCGCAACCGTCGGAGGATAGAGGCGGTGACCGCACCATGCTCGCGCTGATCCTTGTCGCTGGCGAGCAGGGCTTCGGCCAGACTGGCGTCCTCGGAAGCCGATTCGCCGCGGCGCGTGGTACCGGCGACCGCTTCCGAACGGACCTCCCCGTCGAACAACGAGAGGAGCGTCTCGGGAGTGGCGCCGACCAACGCCCCTTCAGGCTCATCCACCAGATAGGCGTGGCAAGGCGGGTTCGCGCGGCGCAGGCGGTGGAGCGTCGCGTAAGCGTTGAAAGGTTCGGCTCGGCGCCAATCGAAGGCGCGCGTGAGGACGATCTTCTCGAAGGAACCTTCCTTGATGAGTTCGGTGGCCCGCAGCACCGCCTGTGGGAACCAACTGCCGCCGACCTCGCTGAGGACGGTCGGGACCGGCGCACGCACGGCCGCCGTCGAAGGCCGGTAGTTGAAGCGCCGGAACTGCTCGGCGCGGATGGCCAAGCGGGCGGCGCAACCGGGAGTCGCCTTGTCCGCCAAGGTCACGGTCGTGACGCCGTCTTCGGTGATCACCTGCCAAGCCGGCAGGAACATCCGGGACTTTTGGGCTTCAGCCAAATCACCAGGGTAGAAGGGGAAGGTCGCGATCACGCGCGGAGGCCCCCCGATGCACGTCATGGTCGCGTAAAGATCCCGCAACCACCGGTCCGCCTGGTGGAAGCGTTGGGGCCCCGCGCCCGACCATTCCGCGATGGGGCTGGCGGCGGCATGCGCGCGGCGTCGCGACGGGTTCTCGAAATAGCCGCGCGGGGCGGGCTCGTCGAGCGACTCCAGCACCGCGAGCGGATCGAGTTCCGGCACCTTGAAGGTGCAACAGACATAGCCTTCGCCTCGCCTCGCCTGCTCGGCAGCGCTCAAGGCGACCAACAGGTCATCTGCGGTGAGGCTCGGCATGGGTCGTCAGGCCTTCGCCGGAACTTCCGGCTCCTCCAGCGGAGGGAACAAGATGCACTTTTCGGCGACCTTGGCGCCCGTGCAGACCGTCGACCAGGCATGCACGGTGGCAAAACTGGTCGCCACCGGCAGGCCGATGTTGACGAGCAGTTGCTCGCAGGTCTTGGGCATGACCGGCGTCAGGACGGTGGCCGTGAGACGGAGGCCTTCGGCGACGTGGGCCAGACAGGAGTCCAAGCGCGCCCGATCGGCCGCCTCGGCCGACTTGGCGAGCTTCCAGGGCGCGCGGGCCTCGATGTAGGCGTTCATCGCGCTCACGAAGACCCAGAGGGCTTCCAAGGCGTGGCTGATCTGCGCCTCGGCGAAGGAAGCAAAGAACTTCCGCTCGGTCTCCGTCCAAAGCTTCCGCAGGTTCTGTTCCAGTTCCTCATCGGCCCCCGGGGCCGGGACCGTCCCCGCGTAGTTCCGTCCCACCATGTTGAGCAAACGGTTCACGAGGTTGCCGAGGTTGTGGCCGAGGTCGGCCTTGTAGCGCTGCGCGAAATTGGGGGACGAGAAATCCGCATCCTCACCGACGACCATCTCGCGGCAGAGATAATAGCGGAACGCATCGGCGCCGAACTTCTGGGCGAAGCTCAGGCTGTCGGTGGCGTTGCCATCGCTCTTCGAAGCCTTCGAGCCGTTCAGCGTCCACCAACCGTGCACGAGCAGTTGCTTCGGCGGGACGATATCGAGGGCCTTGAGCATGCAGGGCCAATACACCGCATGGGGCGGCGAGAGGATGTCCTTGCCGATCACGTGCATGTCGGCGGGCCAGCGGCCCTTGCCGACCACGGCGGAGTAGTAGTTCGTCAGCGCGTCGAACCAGACATACGTGACGAATTCGCGATCGAACGGGAGCTCGATGCCCCACGTGAGCCGGGACTTCGGACGGGAGATGCAGAGGTCGTTCATCGGCTCCTTCAGGAACTCGAGCACCTGCTTGCGACGATGCGCCGGATTGATGAAATCCGGATTGTCCTTCAGGTGCTCGACGAGCCAGGGCTGGAACTGCGACAGCTTGAAGTAGTAGTTCTCCTCGGTGGTCTGGGTCACTTCACCATAGATCGACGGCCAGTTGCCCTCGGCGTCGCGGTCCTTGTCGCTCAGGAACTGCTCTTGGCGCACGGAGTACCAACCTGACTTGGTCGCCTTGAAGATCAGGCCCTTGTCGAAGAGCTTCTGCAGGAAATCCTGCACCACCGCCTTGTGGCGGGGTTCGGTGGTCCGGATGTAGTCGTCGTTCGAGATGTTCAGCAGGCCGAGCATCTGCTGGAAAACCGCGGCCACCTCGTCGACCAACGCCTGGGGCTCGACCTGGCGCTTCTGGGCCGTCTGTTGGACCTTCTGGCCGTGTTCATCGAGGCCGGTCAGGAAGTACACGTCGTCGCCCAGCATGCGGTGGTGACGCGCCAAGACGTCCGCGAGGACCTTTTCGTAGGCATGGCCGAGGTGAGGGGCGCCATTCGCATAATCGATGGCGGTGGTGATGTAGAACGGACGCGACATTGCTGAGGCTGTCAGCCTAGGGAACAGGGCCCCCTCAGGACAACCCAGAAGGGGCGCCGGATGGGCACAAAAAAGGCCTCGAGTCAGCCCCGAAGCCTTTATCGTCGATGCCGCCCAACTCAGCCACCGGCGCGGACGACGTCCGGCTGGAAAGCGATTTCGAAGGCATAAGGCGTGCCGGCCCGCAGGGCCAACGGCTTGTTGCGTTCGAGGACCTGGTAGAAGTGCATCTTGCCCCAACAGGTGCGGTGCTTGGGGTCTTCGCTGACCACCTTGGTCTCCAGCCACTCGCCATGGAAGTCGTCCTTGAGGACTTCACAGCGGTGGGATTCCGGACCGAGAATGAGGGCGTTGCCCGGCGTCATGCGCGAATGCGTGGCCGCGATCGGGAGCACCAAACGGAAGTTCTCGAGGGTCACCGCGGCCTTGGGAATGAGGGTGAAGCGACCGACGATCCGGCCTCCGTTCAGCTCCCAGTCCACCTTCAGGCTGGCGACGCCGGCGGAAAGCTTCTCTTCCTTGTCGATGAGGTCGGGCTGTTCGTAACGGAAGTGGTAGGTGCCGGCCTTGGTGCCCATCGCCACCTGCAGGTTCTTGCCGTAGAAGGAGGGCGTGTAGACGCGGTCGCCGATCGTGTACTCCGGAATGAACGGGGACGTATAGAGGTTGGCCGGCCAGTCCATCACGCCGGGCATGTGCGGAAACGCCAGCGAGTCGGAGAACTTGTGCGAACCATTGGACAGCACCGGCAGGATGACGTGCAGGCCCGAAGTCGGATCGGAATAGGAGAGGAGACCCTGTTCCTTGCGCGGGGTCTTGTCCAAGGAGTAGAGGCGGCAGACGGCCTGCTTGGAGGCGGGGCGGAACACGTCCATGGCGCCACCGACCGTCTTGGCGAGGCGCGACCACTGGGACAGGTAGCGCGCGGCATCGAAGTTCGCCATGCGCGTGGTGTGACCGGGGATGGTGTCGCGTTCGCCATCGCGGATCACGATCAGGCCGTGCTCGGCGTCGAAGAACGTCGTGAAGAAATGGGCGTAGAGGCGGCGCACCAGGTCGCGGGCGAGCGGCTCCTTGTCGACGGCGATCCAGCGATCGCGGAGCGCCTGCAGCAAGAGGGTGATGCAATGCATCTGGCCATACGAGCCGATGCCGCGACCGAAGGACCAACCGAGACCATCCTCCCGCACCGTCTCGAGGATCACGCGCAGGTACTTCTCCGCGTGCGTGCGGAGCTTGGGGAGTTTGGAGTCCCGCAGCTGGATGTTGGCGTGGAGCTGCAGCGCCTGACGGATGAAGATCAGGGCGACCACGCCATAGAGGTCAAAGGCACCGCCGAAGTTGTCGGGGTTGGACTGACGCGACGCGTCGTCATGGAAACCGCCCGTAGAGGCGGCGGTGATGCGGTCGACGAAGCGGTCGACCAAGGCGCCGGTTTCGTCCTTCTTGGTCAGGCCGAACGAGAAACGGCAGACGGCCTTGGCGATGTCGAAGGCCTGGACGTGATCGTGATGGTCGCCGGAAACGGCCAAACGTTCGTCGATCAGGTTGCGGGTGGACTCGTCGAGGATTTCCCAGACCGGGTTGCGCTCACGGGTCGGGCCGAAGGCCAGCAGGCCCAGGCAGGCGAAGGCCATCCCGTTATCGGAGCCCTGCGAGAGGCGGACCTGTGCGGTGATGGTCCGAGCAACGATCTCGGGGATGTTGTTCCGGTCCAAGGTGAGTTCACCGGTCGCCCGGTAATACTCGCCGAAGGCCAAGGCGGCGTGGCCCGGCTCATCGGCGCGGGAAACTTCGCCGGGGACGGGAGTGACCGACCCATCGGCGGAGATGGAAGCTAAGTTGAGTTTGAGGAGGGCCTTGGTCTGGTCCAGGCACTGGCTCGCGAAATTCTGCATGCGAAGGGTTTGGATTGAGGCAGGACACCCCCCTGTCAATGCCACATCGTAAAAAAATCGTAATTTCGCGATTTTACTGAGGAATAAGCGGATTCCACTCCGAGGCTTAAGCCTCGAAGGCGACCTCGACGGGACAGGCGGCCAGACGGTCCTGGAGGCGACGCAAACGGCGGATCGGCCACCAGCGGTAGAGATGGATGTCAATGGGCTTCCAGAGGGCGACCCAACCGCTGATGATCAACCCTTCCCGCAACCAGTCGCTCCACATCCCCGCCTCAGGCAGGCAACTGCGGATAGCTAACATCAGCGCCAGGAACACCAAGCCAATCAAGAGCGAGGTGCGGCCTTCACGCATGAGTTCCTTGACCTCGCGTCGGCTGTTCTGAGCCCGGTACTCGAAGTAGTGTTTCACGGACTCTTGGACCATCCGGGCCACGGATTCATCGGCCGACTGCTTCAGCACGATGCGCAGGCGAAGCGACACGTCCGGGCTTTGCTCGCGGGCCCAGCTGACGATGAATTCCTCGGCGTCATGATCCAGGTCGCGCTCGTGGAAGGGCGACGGGTCCATCGTGTTGAAGAGCTGATTGGCGTTGGCCAAGCGCAACTCGATGAGTCCAGGAGGGTGATAGGGCATGGCTTAGCGAGGGAGGGGGCCACCCAAGGAGCGCCGGAAGAAGTCGAGTCGCTTCTCGCGCATATCGCCGCGCTCGCAGGCGCCATGGCCACCACCGGGAATGACGGTGAACTCGACGAGGTCCTTCTTGCCGGCGGCGAAGAAGGCATCACGCAGGTCATAGCTGCATTTGACGTCCACGTTGGTGTCGGACTCGCCGACGGTGAGGAAAAGCTTCCCTTGGAGCCGCTGGGCCTCCGTGAGGCAGGCGTTCGCCGCGTACCAAGGACCGACGGGATAGCCCATCCATTGTTCGTTCCACCACAACTTATCCACGCGGTTGTCATGACAGCCACAATCGGCCGCGCCGGCCTTGTAGAAGTGGCCATGGCGCAACAACGCATGGACCGTGTTCTGACCGCCCGCCGAGCCTCCCAGGATCCCGACGCGCTCCAGGTCCATCTGCGGCTCGGTCTGGGCCAAGGCCTTGATCCACTTGATGCGATCGGGCAGGCCGGCATCGCCGAGGTTGCGCCAGCATTCCTGATGGAACTCCTTCCCGCGGTTCCAGGTGCCGCGGCCGTCGATCTGGACCACGTAGAAGCCCTCCAACGAGGGCTCCCGGTAATTGCCTTGCCACAAGGAGAAGTTCTTCGGCACGAACGAATCCTGCGGACCGGCGTAGATGTACTCGAGGACCGGATACTTCTTCTGCGGATCGAAGGGGAAGGGGCGGACGACCACGCCATGGATGTCGAACTTGTCGGCGCGGTCCTTGGTCACGAAGCGACGCGGCGCCTCCCAGCCGGCGGCGAGGAGCTTGGCGTTGTCGACCGCGCCGAGGGACCGGATTTCCCGGCCATCGCTCGTCCGACGCAGGACAAAGCGCGGGGGTTGATCCACCCGCGAATAGGTGTCCACGAAATACTTCCGGCCCGGCCCGAACTGCACGTCGTGCGTGCCATCGCCGGCCGTGAGTTGCACGAGGCCCGTGCCATCGAAGTTCACCCGATAGAGGTGCCGGTGGTAGGGGTCTTCGCCCGGATTACGACCGAGCCCGATGAAGGTCACCTGTTGCGCGGCTTCATCGACGTGTTGCACGGACTTCATGACCCATGGGCCGCTCGTCACGGCCTTCAGCGTCGCCCCCGTCTTCAGGTCCATGCGGTAGAGATGCGTCCAGCCCGTGCGTTCCGAAACCCACAGCGTCGTCTCGTCGGGCAGGTCGTAACGATAGAAGCTTCCATAGGTGAAGACGAACTTGGGGTCTTCCTCCGCCCAATGCTTGCGCCAAAGACCGGCGACCGCGTCGTAAGCCAAAACACCATGGCCGGTGAAGCCGCGATGGATATACGTCGTGAGCAGGCGCTGGGAGTCGGCCGACCAGTCCAGGCGATCCGTGTTCATCGTCAGGCCGAGGAGGTCCTTGCCCGGGTAACGGAACCCGCCGGCCAAGCTGAAGACGCAGGCCAGGTTCTGGGTCTTTTCATCGCCGGGCTTTTCGTAGTCGATGGCCTGCTCGGTTTGCTTGACCGAATCCTTCACGAGATACTTGCGGACGGGCGCCTTCTTGGAGGCCCAAAGGGCGAAATGCTTTCCGTCCGGAGACCAGGCGGGCTGGCCGCTCCAAGTGAAGCCGGCCGGCAAGGCCGGACTGCCTTTCCCGCCCGCGACCACGTAGACCCTCTTTTCGCCGGCGGTCGAGGTCACGACGACTTCCGTCTCGGACACCGAGGCTTTCCATAGGCCGTCGGGTGATCGGCTCCCGAAGCGGGAAGAACCCAGTATCCGGGAAGACCCCATCGAACGGATGCGGCCGCTGGTGGGCGCCGGTTTGAGTTCAGGGGCCTTCGCCGTTTCCTGCTTCACGACCGAGCCATCCGGCGAAAGCGTGCAAACGAACCCGTTGCCCTCGATCCAGAGCTTGCCGTCATCTTGCGGCAGCACGCGGGTGATGCCGAGATTACGACCGTCGGCCTTGGGTTTGATTTCCTTCCGCAAGGCAGCCGCCAAGGCTTCCGGGTCGAAAGCCGCCGCAACCTTCCCGGTGGCACACTCCACGACCTTATACTCCGTGCGGCCCTCCGGCGTCCGCCAGCCGTAAGCCAAGCGCTCGCCCGCGGGCGACCACTGGACGTTCTCCAAGCGCGTATTGCTGACGGTGCTGGCCCATGCGTCGTACTGCTTCTGCCAGACCTTGGTCGAGGGGGCTTGGGCACAGAGGACCCAGGGGAGCAGCAGCCATAAGCAGCGGAGGGGCATCCCGAGATTAAACACCCCGAATTTTGAGTGTTCAACCCTACATCCCGCGTGGGTCTACTTCTTGGCCTTGGGGGCCTTCGTCTTCAGACTGGCGAGGTAGGCGACGACATCACGCACCTCGGCAGGTTTGAGGATGCCCAGCATCGGCGGCATCATCGAGACCGGCGGGGTGCGACTGACGACCGCGCTGACCGCGACGTCCTTCAGGGTACCATCCGGCTGGCGCAGTCGGAGCGACACCTTGGTCTCGCTGACGACGCTGCCGGCCAGGACTTCCCCCGACCGCAGGGTCAAGGTCTCAAACCCAAAACCCGGGACGACCTTCGCCGAGGGATTGACGAGCGACTCGGCGAGTTCGGCCGGGGTCCGCTGCTCACCGACCTTCTTGAGCAAGGGTCCCACTTCGCTCCCTTCGTCCGATTCAAAGCGATGACAGGCCACGCAATTGGCGGCGAGGTGTTCCTGGGCCAGGGTGCGTCCACGGGATGAATCGCCGCCCGCGATCAAGAGTTCATAGGGCAACCCGGGCGCCGCCCATTGCTCGGGCGAACGCGCCTTGTCGAGGTAGCGCTGGAGGGCCGCCTGGATCGCCGGTTCCGCCGAGGCCTGCGCCGCCTGGAAGACATCGAGACGGAGGGAGTCGTTGAACTTGGGCTGCAGGAGCTTGTTCACCAAAAGCAAGCGCGCCTGGCTGGCCGCAACTTCGGTGCTGGCAAAGACCACAGGGATGGCGGCTTGCTTCTCGGCGAGGTTCGACCCGGCGACCTCGAGGAAACGCCGGGCGACAGTCAACGCATTGGCTGGGTCAACGCGGGCCAGCAGCCGGAGCGCTTCGATCCGCAGGGAGGAATCGACGCCGTCCTCGGTCGCGGCGAGGAGGGCGGCGTTGATGGCGGCCCGTGGTTCGGGCTTCGCCGCGAGGAGCCGGAGGACCTGCAAGCGGACCGATGCACCCACCTTGGCATCCTGGGCCAACTTCAACAGTTCGGGCGTCGGGACGTCCAACTCGTAGCGGACCAAGATTTCGACCGCGAGCGCCTTGAGGGACTCGTCTTTAAAGGCCAGCAACTTAGCCTGGCCTTGGCGCAGCACGGCGGCGAGGGCAGGGCGGGCACGCTTGGGATAGCGCTTCGCGGTCCCATCAACGAGGTCGAGGACCGGCGGCAGTTCGAAGACCAAGAGGGCCTGCAGGGCTTCACCGACCAAGGCGCCCGTCTCCGGCTGCGCCTCCAGCCAGCGGAGGATACGGGTGGCGGCCTCAGGGGTTCCTTCGCGCAGGTTCTGGTTGAGGACCCGTCGCAAGGCCGTGACCGGGAACGCGGCGCGGCCCAAGGCCTGCGCCAAAGCCGGCTGGGCCTCAGGGATGCCTTCATCGTCATGAATGGCGCGGACGGCTTCGTTGAGGACATCCGGGTGCGGAGAGCTCAACAGCTGGGCCAACAGCGGGGAGCGCTGCTTCGCCAGCGCCAAGGTAGCAAAGGTCGCTTGCGCGGCGTCTGGGCCCTGCGCCAACTTAAGCAAACCGTCAGGGGACTGGGTCCCCGCCAGGCCCATGACCAGGCCGTGACGCAGCCAAGGCATCTTCAGGTCGGCACTCGCCTCCTGCAGGAAGGCCGTGGCGGGAACTTTGGACCCGAGCAACCCAGCGCGACCGATGCCCAAGCGCCCCAACGTCAGGCCGGCCTGCATCCGAAGGCGCGGATTCCGGGCGGCGAGTTGCGCGACGATCTTTTCGGCGATCAAGTCGCTGACTTCCGTTTCCAGCGTCAGGCGGGAGGGCGGAGGCACGCGCGCCTCGGAGATCACCTTGAGCGTCTGCACGCGGATCTCGTCATCGGGGTCGGCCAAAAGCTCCGTCACGCCCTTGAGCGACGGGAGCCGGCCATGCCGCAAGCCCATGCCCCAACCCCAGATCGCATGGATCCGGGCGAGGCGCTCACGCTTGGCATCCAGGGCGACGCCCAGCAGGTCCGCCCAAGCGCCGAGCCGATCCAAACGCAGCGAGGCGTTGATGCGGACACGTTGGTCGGGATGCCCCAACAAACCCAAGAGACGCTCCTTCGGAAGCGTTGCCGAGAACGGGAGCGAAAGGATTTCCTGCGAGACCGGGTCGGTTTTCGACGCGACCGCCATGCGCCAAACCGCCCCCTTGCCGTCGAGCGGATAACCGCCGATCCAGTCCGCGAAGTAGGCGTTGCCGTCGGGCCCCCAGGCCATCCCGATGCCCATGATGCCTTGGTTGATCGTGCGGAGTCCCGCCATCCGGAAACCATCGTCCGCGGTCTCCAGCGTGAAGGCATCCATCTTTCCGTTCGGGAACTGATCGAGGATGAAGTGTCCACGCAAGGTCCCATCGAGGGCGTGGCCAGGCTCACGGAGGAAACCCGCCGGGCCATCCGAATAATTGGCGATCGGTGGGATGAAGCACAGCGGTTGGCTGGGCGCCCCCGCGGGCTGCCAGATGTTTTCGCGCATCCAGCGGCTGTTCAGCTTCATGTACTGGTGCTGATTCCGCCAGCCCGAGTCGGAACCCTCGGTGACATACACCAGCCGTTCGCGCTCCTTCGGTTGGTCGGCGTCGTTGTCGACGCCGATGACGTTGCCGAAGTCATCGAAGGCGATCTCCTGGATGTTGCGGACGCCCGAAGCGAAGACCTCGAAGCCCGTGCCATCGGGCTCCGCACGCAGGACGGCGCCGGTGTGCGGGAAGAAGAAATGCTTACCTTCCTTGCTGCGCACGTTCGAACCCTTGTCGCCGATCGTCCAGTAGATGCGCCCATCCGGCCCGAGGCGCAGGCCATGCATGTCGTGCCCCGCATAGGCGATGTGGACCCCGAACCCCGTGACGACGAGTTCCTTGAGGTCGGCCACGCCGTCGCCATCGGTATCCTTGAGCCGCCAAAGGTCGGGCTGGGCGGTGAGGTAGACCCAGCCATCGTGATAAAGGATCCCGGCCGCGATGCCGGCACCGACGGAATTGAAGCCCTCGGCGAAGGTGGTGATCTTATCGGCCAAGCCATCCCCGTCGGTGTCGACCAACTTGTAGATGCGCTCTTGATGGACCGTGAGGTCGCGCCAATCGACGCTGCCATCCCGGTTGTGGTCCTTGAGGCTGCCTTCCGGACCACGCATGACCCCGGGCGCCATGACCCGTTTGTAAAATGCCTCCTTCTCCAGCGGGGAAGTCAGGGCCACGTCCTCCGCGATCCACTTCGTGTGCTCGCGGATGTCGAGGTCGGCCACCTTACGGCGCGTGGTGGCGCAGACGTAGACGGCCCCCTTTTCGTCGACCGTGACCGCCACGGGATCGGGTACGTTGATGGCGCCCGACCACTTCACGGGGGTCACCTCCGCCGCCGAAAGGCCGAAGCTGAGGGCAAGCAGGAGAAGCAGGGGGCGCATGACACACCTTTAACCCACCAAAACCAGGTAAAGTTCCTTCGGACCGTGCGCGCCGAGCACCAAAATGCGTTCGATATCCCCCGTGCGGCTCGGACCCGTGATGAAGGAGAGCATGCTGGGCATCTGGGCGCCATGCTTGGCCTCCATCTGGGCGATGGCCGTGGCGAGGTCGGGGACGACTTGGTCGACGCGGGCCACCACGACGTGGACGTGCGGCAGGATGGAGAGGGCGCGACCGCCGGACGAAGCGCTGGAGACCAGGATCGAGCCCAGCTGGGCGACGATCGACTCACAGGAAGTGATGGCGGCATCGCAGCCTTCCAACTTCTGCTTCTCAAAGGTGGCGTCGGCCTCCCACGAGGCGCAGGGCAGGGCGGCGGCGACGGGACGGACGAGCGGGGCGCCATGATAGGCGACCTGCTTCCAATCCTTGGTGCGGGCGAGGTCGGCGACGGCCCGACCAGCGGCGGCTTCATCGGGCACGCGGATGAGCCCGGCCTTCAGCTTCGCCAACTGCTCGGCCAGGATGACCAAACTGGCGTCCAGCGTTTCGCCGCCATCAGGCAACCAAGGCTTGGCGACCTTCACGGGCTGCCCCGCGATGGCGTCGGCCTTGAAATGGGGCTTGGGAGCCTTGACCTGCAACGCCTCGCGGATGCGGGCGAGGATATCGGAGCGTGCGTCAGCCATGGGCGGAATCCTTCCATTGATCGCGGAATGACTTGGCCGGCGCGGCCGGGAGGTCGCGGGTCTTCAGCCAGGCACTCATGTACGGCAGCGGGAGTTTCTTGAGCAAAGGCAAGGTCGCGCGGAAGACCTTGCCGCCCAGGGCGAACAAGGCCGGGCGCTTCATCACGAAGCCGAAGCCCGCATGGAAGACGCGATCGAAGAGGCTCGGCGACTGCTTCATCGCGTTGCGGCGGTTGTGCAGGAGGTGATGGTGCAGGTCGATGCGGACCGGGCAGGCATCGGTGCAAGCCCCGCAGAGCGACGAGGCGCTCGACAGGTGGTTCCACTGCTTCAGGCCGCGGAGGTGCGGCGTGATGACGGAGCCGATCGGACCTTGGTAAGTCGTGCCATAGGCCAAGCCACCGATGTTCTTGAAGATCGGGCAGACGTTCAGGCAGGCGCCGCAACGGATGCAGTGCAACGCGTCGCGCTGCTCGGGATCCGCGAGCAAACGGGTGCGGGCGTTGTCGAGCAGCACCAGGTGGAACTGCTCCGGACCGTCGCATTCACCCGGCTTCCGGGGACCCGAGTACAAGGTGTTGTAGCACGTCATCGGCTGACCCGCGCCGGCCGTGGCCAGCATGGGCAGCAAGACGGCCAAGTCATCCAGGCGATTGACCACCTTCTCGATGCCCGAGAGGGCGATGTGGATGCGGGGCAGGGCGGCGGTCAGGCGGGCGTTGCCCTCGTTCTCGGTGATCGAGATCTGGCCCGTTTCCGCGACCAGGAAATTCGCCCCGGTGATGCCGATGTCGGCGTCGACGTAGAGCTGGCGCAGGTGCCGGCGGGCGATCATGGTCAGCTCCTCCGGGCTATCCGTGGGCGCGGTGCCCAGATGCTTGGTGAAGAGCTCGCTGATGGCCTCGCGCTTCACATGCATGCACGGGAACACGAAGTGATAGGGCGGCTCGCCGCGGAGCTGCTGGATGAACTCACCCAAGTCGCTCTCGACGACGCCGTAGCCGGCCTTCTCGAGGGCGTCGTTGAGGTGGATTTCCTCCGAAGTCATGCACTTCGACTTCACGATGGCCTTGGCGTTCGCGTCGGCCGCGATCTTGAGGATGATCGCGCGGGCCTCGGCGGAATCGCGCGCCCAGTGGACGACCCCGCCGTTGCGTTCGAAGTTCGCGGTGAACTTCTCGAGTTGGTTGGCGAGGTCGTTGACCGCGGTCCACTTCGCGAGGGAAGCGGCATCACGGGCGCGTTCCCAGTCGCGATAGCGGGCCTTCTGGAGGTCGCGGTTGACGTAATAGCCGCCGAGGGCCTTGCGGATGAAGGCGCGCTGATCCCCGTCGGCGGCGTTCAGCGTGGCGTCCTTGATGAAAATCTGTTTGGCGTCGGACATCGCTTTAGGCGTCGTGGGCCAACACTTCGGCGATGTGCAGGGGCAGGATGGGCTTGCCTTCGCGCGAGAGCCACCCGCCGATCTGCAGCAGGCAGGAAGGGTCGGAGGAAACGACGAAATCCGCGCCGGTGCGGGCGAGGGCGCCGCCCTTGACCTGCACCATGGCGGTGGAGATCATCGGGAACTTGGCCGAGAAGAGGCCGCCGAAGCCGCAGCAGGATTCGCCTTCCTCGGATTCGATCAGCTCCAACCCCTTGACCGCGCGCAGCAGCCGACGGGGTTCCTCCTTGAGGCGGAGTTCGCGCAGGGCGTGGCAACCGTCGTGGTAGGTGACCTTCTTGGCGAACTTGGCCCCGACGTCGGTCACGCCGAGTTTGTTGACCAGGAATTCCGAAAACTCGAACGTCCGGGCGGCGAGGTCCTCGGCGGCGGCGAGATGCGGGGTGTCCTTCAGGAGCTCGGGGTAGAACTTCTTGATCATCGCCACGCAGGAGCCGGAGGGACCGACGACGACTTCCGCGCCGCGGAAGACCTCGAGCGCGCGGATGGCGCCCGCGCGGGCGACGTCCCATTGCCCCGAGTTGAACGACGGCTGGCCGCAGCACGTCTGCTCGGCGCGGAATTCCACGTCGTGCCCGAGGCGCTTAAGCACCTTGGCCGAAGCCAAGCCCACCTGGGGGGCGAGCTGGTCGACGAAGCAAGGAACGAAGAGCGAAACGCGCACGATTTAGCGGAGGAAGGCCTCGTGGAGACCACCATCGACCGTGATGATCTGTCCGGTCGTCTTGCTGAGGCGGTTGGTCACGAGGAGGAAATAGGCTTCGGCCTGGTCGGCAGGGGTGATGGGGTTCTTGGTCAGGGTGCGATCGGCGTAGAAGCGGGAGAGCTTCGTCGTCAGCGAATCGGTCGCCTCATCATCGGTGTAAGGAATGTTGTACTTGGCAAGCGACGCGATCACTCGGTCGCGCGGGAACATGGCCGAACCCTGGACGACGGTCGCCGGAGCCACGCCGTTGACACGGACCAGCGGGGAAAGCTCCATGGCCAGCTCGCGGACGAGGTGGTTGGCGGCGGCCTTCGAGGTGTCGTAGGCCACGGAACCCTTCTTGGCGACGGCGGCGTTGGCGCTCGTGGTCAGGACGAGGTTTCCGCGGAGGCCTTGGTCCTTCCAGGACTTGAAGGCCTCGTCGGCGACGAGGTAGCTGCCGGTGACGTTGAGGGCGAAGGTGAGGGCCCACTTGTCGTCCGGGATATGGCCCGTGGTGTCGGGCGAGACGAAGATGCCGGCCGTCACGCAGATGGAGTCGAAACCGCCGTAAGCGAGCGCGACCTGGTCGAGCATCTTCCGGATGGAAGCGCGGTCCATGATGTCGCCGCCGAGGCCGATGGCCGGGCCGCAGTTGGAGAGACCCGTGCCGGCGACGCCGATGCCGACGCCATGCTTGTCCGTGATTTCCTTGGCCGTGGCCTGGGCCGCTTCGACGTTCTTGTCGACGCAGACGATGTGGGCGCCTTCCTTGACGAGGCGGTGGGCGGTCTCCTTGCCGATGCCGGAACCGGCGCCGACGACGACGATGACCTGGCGGGCGAGTTCCTTCTCGGCCGGCATGCGCTTGAGCTTGGCTTCCTCGAGGAGCCAATACTCGATGTCGAAGGCTTCCTGCTGGGGCAGGGAGACGTACTCGTCGATGGCTTCGGCGCCGCGCATGACTTCGACGGCGCAGTTGTAGAATTCGGCGGTGACGCGGGATTCGGACTTATCCTTGCCCCAGGCGATCATGCCGAGGCCCGGGATGAGGACGACGGTCGGGTTCGCGTCGCGCATGGCGGGCGAGTTGGACCGCTTGCAGGCGTTGTAGTAGGAGGCGTAATCCTTGCGGTACTGTTCGAGGCCGGCGGCCAGCTTGGCCTTGAGGGCGGCGACGTCTTCGGCCTGCGGGTTCCAAGCCACGTAGAGGGGCTTGATCTTGGTGCGGAGGAAGTGATCCGGGCAGGAGGTGCCGAGTTCGGCGAGACGCGGGGCGTCGGCCGAGTTCACGAAACGGAGGATCTTCTCGTCGTCCTGGATGGTGCCGACGAAACGCTTCTCCTTGGAGACCTGGCCGCGGAGCCACGGCAGGATGGCGGCAAGGGTGGCATGACGCTTCTCGGTTTCGAGGGTCTGGTACTTGGCGCCGCCGAAGGCCTTGGCGTCGCCGCCCTTGGCCTGATACTTGGCTTCGATGTAAGCCGCCGCCTGCTCGATCATGGCGAGGGTCAGTTCATAGCAGGCCTTGTCGTCATCGGCCCACGAGATGAAGCCATGCTGGCCCATCATGATGGCCTTGATATCCGGCTGGGCGCGGGCGATGTCCTGCATGGCGAGGCCGAGCTCGAAACCCGGGCGCATCCACTTCACATAGGCCATCTTGCCGGCGAAGATCTGCTTGGTCAGGGCCTCGCAATTCTTGGAAGCGGCGATCGAGATGATCGCGTTGGGGTGCATGTGGTCGACATGCTTGCCCGGCAGGAAGCTGTGGAGCGGGGTGTCGATCGACGAGGCGCGCGGATTGAGGTTGAACGTGGTGTGGTTGTACATCGCCACCATGTCGTCCTCGGCCTGCGACTTCAGACCCTTATCGGCGCGGGCCGCATAGACCGACTGGAGGCCGATGAGCTTGTCCTGGTAGAGGGAGGAGAAATTCTCGCGGAGGCTCGTACGGAGGTCACCGCCGGACCCCTTGACCCAGAGCACCGGGGTATCCTTGCCGGTGAGGGGGTCCTTCTCGACGATCTTGGAGGAAGTGTTGCCCCCACCGGTGTTGGTGATGCGCTGGTCGGCGCCCAACTTGTTGGAGCGGTAGATCAGACGGGCCACCGGATCGAGTTTCGCCGCTTCGGCGTCGTTCCAGAGGTGAGAGACGTACTTGTAGGTAGACATGGTGCTTTGGCAGGTAAAGGGGAGGGGGAGGGTGGGAGGCTTAAGCAGGATTATGACTTCTTTAAACCATTAAACTTCACCAAGGCGTCGAGCCAATCAAGCGTAGGATTGGGTTTGTAAGTCACTACTTCAAAGGACTTTCGGACCACACCGCGCAGGGCATCGAGGTTTTTGAGTTCCTTCATGGCGACGGCCTGCACGAGGATATTGCCCGCCGCGGTGGCCTCGACAGGTCCTGCGATGACCGTGCGACCCGTGGCGTCAGCCGTGGCCTGGTTGAGGAGGGCGTTGCGGCAACCACCCCCGACGATGTGCAAGGTCGAGAGTTTCCGGCCGGTCAGTTTCTCGATGCCGTCCAGCTCGACGCGGTAAAGGAGGGCCAACGATTCGAGGACGCAGCGAGCGATCTCGCCATGGGTCTGCGGCACCGGTTGCTTGGTCTCGCGACAGAAGTCCTGGACTTTCTTCACCATATCGCCGCGCTTGGCGAAGCGGACGTCATCCGGACGGATGAAGCTGCGCAAGGCGGGCGCCTTGAGCGCCAACTTCACGATCTCGCCGTAGTCGGAAACCTCGCCGCGCTCCATCCACTCGCGGCGGCATTCCTGGAGGACCCAGAGACCGACGAGGTTCTTGAGGAAACGGGTCGTGCCTTCGAAACCGACCTCGTTCGTATACTTCGCCTCGCGCACGGTCTCGTTGACGAGGGGCTTGGGCAGTTCGACGCCCAGGAGGGACCAGGTGCCGGAAGACAAGTAAGCCCAATCGTCGCCCTTGGTCGCGGGGACCGCGGCCACGGCCGCCGCGGTATCATGCGCACAGGTCGTCACGACCTCGGCGGACTTCAGTCCGGTCTCCTTGCTCAGGTAAGGCAAGAGCTTGCCGAGCTTCGTCCCGGGGGCGGCGGGCTTCGGGAAGATGTGCTTGGGGATGCCCAACTTCTTCAGCACCGGCCAAGCCCAGTCGCGCTTGCGCGTATCCCACAGCTGACTGCCGGAGATGAGCGTCTCTTCGGCGCGGGCCTGCCCCGTCAGGAGCCAGGTGATGTAGTCGCCGATGAGCAGGAACTTATCGGCGAACGCCAGGATTTCCGGGCGGTTCTCCACGTCGTCGAACAGCTGGTAGAGCGTGTTGATGGAGATGGAAGCGATGCCGGTGCCTTCGAAGAGCTGCTTCTGCGAGAACTTCTTCATGGCCTTGTCGAAGGACTTGAAGCTGCGCTCGTCGCGGTAGGTGTAGGGCAGCGAAAGCATCGGGCCATCGCCTTTGAGCAGGACGTAGTCGACGCCCCAGGAGTCGCAGGCGATCGAACGAATCGGCCCGAGCTTCGCGCCCTTGGCCAAGCCGATGCGGATTTCGCGGAAGATGCGGACGATGTCCCAGCGCAAGGTGCCGTTGGCGGTGATGGCGCCATTGGCGAAGCGGTGGATCTCCTTCATCGTGAGCTTACCGCCTTTAAGGGTCCCGAAGATCACGCGGCCGGATTCGGCGCCGAGGTCGATGGCAAGGTAGTTGGACATGGAGATGAGTGGGGAAAGGAGAGGGGGTTAGAGGCCGAGCATTTTTTGGCGATAGTGCTCATCGGGACGGCCGGCGATGCGCTCGCATTGCGCGGCGGTCAAGAATACCGGTCCGCCCAAGGCGGCGGCGCCGACGAAGATCTCGGCGGCTTTTTCGGCCATGAGCAGGGAACCGAGGACAGCTTTCGGGGACGGACCAACGGCGATGATGCCGTGGTTCTGCAGCAGGATGACCTTGGGCTCACGGCCGGTGCGGCGGACGAAGGCCTGGACCTCCCGGCGGATCGATTGCGCCAGACCGAGACCGGGCTCCGCATACGGCACGAAGACGGACTCGACGCCGCACATCACGATCTCATCCGGGCACGCGCGACGCTCGGCGTACTCCCGGGCGCGCGGCGAACAGAGGATCTGGTTCACGGCGATGGCATGGACGTGCCCGACGCAAGCGACGCCCGGCAACGTCAGCAGGTAAGCATGGAAAAGCGCCTCGATCGAAGGCTTCTTGTCGGCGTCGTCGACGCGGGCGGCGAAGAGGACCCCGTCGATCTCCGCATCGGTGGCGGCGGGGGCGTCGAGGAGCGGCAGCAAACGATCGAAGCGGCAGGTCGACAGGTCGGTCGGGCGCAGGGAAGCGAGGTTTGAACCCGAAGCCTTGACGGCGAAGGTCTCCGCATCGAGCCGCAAGGAAGTATTGCCTTCACCCAAGATGGCCATGCGCAGACGCTCGCCACCCAAAGCGTGGGAGAGGTCGAGGAGCGACTGAAGGGCGTCGTGAGACATGGCCTGAGGTGCGTCCGACGTGGACGAACTTAGGCGGTAAGGACGTGGTCGGGGGCCATCTTGACCTTGGCTTGGACGACCGCGGCCGCATCGGCATCGGTCACCAGGAACAACGGCGAAACATCGCGGGTCACGGCGCAGGGACCACCACGACCCAGTTTCACCTTGTTCATGCAGATGAGGACTTCGTCGCTGCGACGGATGACTTCACGTTGCTGGTGCGAGATGTCGCGCTGCGAATTCCAGAGGCCGTTCTCGTCGATGCCTTCGGCGCCGAGCAAGGCCACGTCGAAGTTCCAGCGGGCGACTTCCTCCAGCGTGCGATCGCCGGCGACCATCGCATGGCGGGTCAGGAACAGACCACCCGGAATGTAGACCTCGACGCCGGGGAGCGACGAGATGAGCTGCGCCGTCGGCAGACAGGTCGTCACGATCTGCAGGTCGGGAACGCCGGAAGCCGCGATGGCCTCAGCGGCGAAGAAGATGGTCGAACCCGAGTCGAGGTAGACCGTCATGCCGGCCTTGACGCGGGAAGCCGCCTTGTTGCCGATCTTGCGCTTGGCTTCGGCGTCTTCGACCTTGCGGTCGTCCAGCGGCGGGAAGTTGCGGTTGAAGTCCGACAACGCGCCGCCGTGGGTGCGGGTGATGCGGCGCTGATTTTCCAATTCGGTCAAGTCGCGGCGGGCAGTGGCCTCGGACACGTTGAACTGCTTGCAGATTTCCAGCACCGGAACGTAACCGACCTTGCTCAGCAACTTGGCGATGGCTTCGCGACGGGCCTCGATGATATGTCGTGCAACTTTCATAAGAGATGTGGGGGCGGTTTATGCTCGAAAACCCTCAAGCAATCAATAACGCATTTCTACATAGGCGCCATCCATAGGTATATTTCGCACAATATACATTATGTCTAATTACTAAATGTTCCGTAAATAAAGCGTTAAATCGCCTGTTTGCCGTATTGTCTTGGGGTTTATATTGGGCCGATTAATTAAATGAATATCAGGCAATTAAGCATGAACCCCTCGTATTTGAAGCGTTTCTCGGTTTTCGTCTCTTTTTTGGCGCTCACGGGCTGTGGAACGACTTCTTCGACATCTTCCAATGGTTCGACCGACGGGATCGTCATGGTCAATCCCAAGCTCTCGGTGATCCAAGGCCCGGCTTCTGCCGGGGTCGAGGCGCGCAAGCAGCCGATTTCGATCTTGGTCCTGCACCACACGGCATCATCCCTACCCTCCGCCTTGGACAGCCTCCAGGGTCGTTCCAAGGGTCACATGGTCGGCGTCCACTATCTGGTCAGCGATGAGCAACCTAAGGCCCGCATCTTCCGGATGTGCCCCGACTCGTTGGCCGCCTTCCACGCCGGCAAAAGCGCCTGGGGTAAATTAGAGGGCCTGAACCAATCCTCGGTCGGCATCGAGATCGTCAACTACGACGGCAACATCCACCCATACCCGAAGCCCCAGGTCGAAGCGGTCCTCGCGCTGGCCCAGCATTTGGTCAAGACCCACGGGATCCGCCCTGAAAACGTCGTGGCCCATTCCGACATCGCGATCGGCCGCAAGATCGACCCGGGTGCCTTGTTCCCGTGGGAATACTTCGCCGCCAACGGTGTCGGTGCCTGGCCCGACGCCAAGGATGTCCAGGTTTTCCGCATCTTGCTCAAATCCAAACAACTCACGACCCCGGAAGTCCAGCAACTGCTCCGCGCCTACGGGTATCGTCTCGACGACAACTCGGACAAGACGCTGCGGCTGGCCATCGAGGCGTTCCAGCGTCACTTCCGCGGTTCCAAGGTGGACGGCGTCGCGGACGACGAAACGGTCGCGATCCTGCAGGCCTTGGTGAAGAAGTACCGCGGTGTTTCGCCGAAAGCCTCCGTCCCTGCCCGCGCCGGCACGGTGTAGGCGAACGTCGCTCGGCGCACGCTAGCGACGCAAGCGCAAGCGACGCAGCAAACGATCGCCGAAGCCAAGCACCAGGTCGCGTTCGGGGTACTTCCACCAAACCAGCAACGCCGCGTACAGCGCCGCCGCGACCCCGCCCGCCACGGCCATCGAAGCCAACAAGTTGACCTTGGTGTTCACCCAAGGCTGCCCGAGCGTGAACAGCAGGCCGAAGCCTTGGTAGGCCACGACCCCCATGAACACGGAGCCCACCAGCGTCTGCACGAACGGGAACGTCAGGTTCTCCGTGAGGAACGCCGGGGCGGTCACCCGCAACTGACGGCGCAGCAGGAAATACTGCACGATGGCCGAGGCGGCGTTGGCGATGGCCAACCCTTCGATGCCGTACCCGAGGACGATCGCGGCCACCGAGCCGGTGATGTTGACGGCCACCGCCCAGAGCGCGACGCGGAAGGTGGCTTGGGTCTGGCCGGCGACGTTCAACGCCCGCGTCACCATCGAGATCATCGCATGGAAAGGCATGGCCAACGCGAAGAGCACGAGCACGGAGCGCGTCTTGGCGCAGTCCTCGGCCGAGAAACGCCCGAACTCGAAGAGCAGGCGGATGATCTGCTCCGAGTAAACGGCCAGCCCGATGGCGGCGCCGATGTTGATCGCCAGGATCAGACGCATGCCGCGCGCGTAGTTCCGCCCCATCGCGGCGATGTCCTTCTCCGCGAAAGCCGTCGCCATGGCCGGGAACATGACCGTCGCGATGGCCGTGGAGAAAAGTCCGATCGGGAGCTCCACGATGCGGTTGGCGATGTAGTAGTAGGTCAGCTTCGAGCCTTCGAGGTCGAACGCCAACGACCGCGAGATGAGGAAGTTGATCTGCAGGATGCCCGCGCCCAACGCCGCGGGGATGAACGCCACCCGCAACGCCTGCCAAGCGGCGGCATCCGCCCGCACCGGCGCGCTCCGCCAGCCGGCCTGATGGAGGCCCCACATCGGTATCAAGAGCTGCAAAGCGCCCCCCGCCAAGGTGCCGAAACAGAGCCAGCGGGCCCGGCCGAGGTCGCCGTCACCGAGATGGTAGCCGAAGAAACCAAGGCCCAGGATCATGCAGACGTTGAGGCACGAGGAGGCGATTTCCGCCAAACCGAACCGGCCGCTGAGGTTGACGGCGGAGGTGAACAACGCCGCCACGCAGATCAGCGGCATGTACGGCATGCACCAAGCGGTGAATTCGGCGGAAGCCACGTAACGCGGATCCTTGAAGAGCATCATCGCCAGAAGCGATAGGCCGATACCCACCAGCGTGATGCCGAGGAGCCACGGCAGGACCTTGCGCAGGACGTAATTCAGGAACGCGTGCGAGGCGGGGCGGCCATGCTTCGCTTCGATTTCCGCCAAGACCGGGACCGTGGCGGCCGTCAAGGCGCCTTCCCCCAGCAGGCGCCGGAAGAGGTTCGGGATCTGAAACGCGAAGAGGAAGGCCGCGCCGATCGCGCTGGCGCCGAAAAACGCGGCGATCAGTTGGTCGCGAAACAGGCCGAGCACACGCGAGACCATCGTCCAGGAGGCCGTCTTGGCCATGTCCTGATACTGGCGCGTCTGCTCGGACATCGCTTAAGGCAGGATGGCACGCATGCCTTCTTCCAACACCGCCCGCAACGCCGGCACCAGATCGGTCCGCGGGAGTTCCGCTTCCGTCCGGTCCGTGAGGCTCCGCACCTTGGTCACGCCCTTCGCGACCTCCTCGCCACCGTACACGAGCGCGTACTTCGCCCCCGCGGTTTCGGCCTGCTGGGCGAGCTTGCCGAACTTGCCGTCGCGGAGGTTGTACTCGACGCGGAAACCGGCGCGACGGAGGTTGGCGACGTCTTCCAACGCGGCGGCGCGCGCATCGGCGCCCAGCACCATCACGAAGAAGTCCGGGCCGTCGGCATAGGCCGGGATGAGTTTCTTGGCCTCGAGCAGGTCGCGCAAGGTCACGTCGCCCATGCCGAAGCCGACCGCCGGGAGGTCCGGACCGCCGAGCTTCTTCACCAAGGCATCGTAACGACCACCACCGGCCAAGGCGCGCGCTTCGCCACCGGTTTCGAACGCCTCGAAGACGAACCCGGTGTAATAGGCCAAGCCGCGGACGATCGTCAGGTCGATCGCGATGCACTCACCGAAGCCCATGGACTTGAGCGTGCCGAGCAGATGACGCCAATCGTCCAGACGCGCCGTCAGCGCGGCGTCGCCGGCAGCGAGCTTGGCCAGTTCCTCGAGGGAACGCGTGGCCGCGAAGGCGCGCGCCGCGGCCAACGTCTTCTCGGGATCGCAAGCGGTACCCGCCAAGGCGGCCGTCATCGCCTCGATCAGATCCTTGGGCGAACCGCGCTCGAGCTTGTCGACCACGCCCAAGACCGCCGTGGCGTTGGCCTCGGGGACCCCGACGCTCGCGAGGTAACGGAACCAGAGTGTACGGTCGGAAATGCGGATGCGGAAATCCAGCTGCGTCAGGCCAAAGCCCAGGAGGCAATCGGCGCACAGCGCGATGAGTTCGGCGTCGGCGGCGGGACCGGCCTCGCCGAGCAAGTCGGCGTTGAGCTGGTAGAACGCGCGGAGACGGCCCTTCTGCGGTTTCTCGTAGCGGTAGTTCTCGCCGATGGCGAACCAGCGGATGGGCTTGGCCATGCCGTTGGCGCGGGCTCCGACCATGCGGGCCAGCGAAGGCGTCATCTCCGGGCGGAGGCTGACCTGGCGGCCGCCTTTGTCCTCGAAGTTGAAGAGCTGGCGGACGATCTCCTCGCCGGACTTCTCCGTGAAGAGTTCGAGCGGCTCCAGGACGGGGGATTCCCATTCGCGGAAACCGTAACGACGGCAGGCTTGGCGCCAGACGTCAAAGATGTGCCCCAAGACCGCACGGTCTTCAGGATAGAACTCCCGGAAACCGGGTAGCGTTCGAATGTCGGACATCGCGGAGCGGGCGAACTTACTGCTGGGGCTGCTCGGGCTTGGCGTCCGTCTTCTCGACGTTGTACGACTTGAGCTTGGCCTTCAATTCCTTTCCGGCCTTGAATTTGATGACCGCGCGCTTCGGGATGACGACATCGGTCTCGGGGCGGTTCGGGTTACGCCCGATGCGGCTCTTGCGCACCTGCACCTGGAAGACACCGAAGTTACGGAGCTCGACATCGCGACCGGAGAGCAGCGCTTCGCTGATGGCATCCAAGGTGAGCTGGACGCTATCGCGGATGTGCTTCTGCGGATAGCCCTTTTCCGTAAAGATCTTCAGGACGATTTCCCGCTTGGTGAGGTTGTCGGACATGGAGGTGCGTAAGTGTTGATAGACAAAGGCATGGGAAACGCCCCATGGCAACACCGCACCCACAAAAAAACCTTATTCGAGGTTCTGAACCTGCTCCCGAATCCGCTCGATCTCGGTTTTGGCCTCTAAAACGGCCTGAGTTGTGGGGATTTCGGCGGCTTTGCTCCCGACCGTATTGACTTCCCGGAGGAGCTCCTGGACGAGAAAATCGAGTTTTCGGCCACTTTTCTCGACCTTCAACTCATTGGTAAACTGCAGGATATGGCTTTTCAGGCGGACGACCTCCTCGGTGATGTCGCAGCGATCGGCGAAAAGCGCGAGCTCCTTGAGGACGCGTTCATCGGCCGGATCGAGACCCAAACCGGCTTCCTGCAACCGCTTCAGGAGCGCGGCGCGATGACGCTTCGGCGCCTCCTTCTCCCCCGCTTCCATGGCCGCGACGAGGGCGGAAAGCTTGCGCAACCGCTCGGTGAGGTCAGCGACCAAGGCGCGGCCTTCCGCTTCGCGCATCGCGATCAGCTGATCCAAAGCCGCGGCGAAGCCCGCCGCGACCGCGGCTTCGCAACGCTCCAAGGCCGGGAGCGGAGAGCGGGTGGAGCGCTTGCCTTCGGCGAGCTGCAAGAGCAACCGCGCATCGGGCTCGAAGGACACGCCCGTGCGGGCCGCCAGGGCGCGGAGATCCGCCAAGGCATGCAGCACCGCCTCTTCATCCCACGCGGTGGCCGTCTTCACGGCCGCCTCGGCGAAAGTCACGCGCACCGTGACCTTGCCGCGGACGAGCCGAGCCCGGATCCACGGGGCGGACAGCGTTTCAAGCGTCGACCATTCCTCCGGCGCGTAGCTGGAGATCTGCAGGTTCTTCTGATTGACGGTGGCGATCTCGACGGAAAGACGGCGATCCGGCAGGTTGATCTCCCCGCGGCCGAAGCCCGTCATCGAAGTGGCCGCCATGCGCTCAGAGCTTGATTTCCACACCCATCGCGCGAGCCGCGCTCCAGACGTCCTTGTCACCGCGTCCCGAGAGGTTGATGAGGACGATGTTGGTGCGTGGTCCGTCGGCGGCGACCTTGCAGCCATGGGCGATGGCGTGGCTGGATTCCAACGCCGGAATGATGCCCTCGGTGCGCGACAGGAGCTGGAAGGCGTCGAGGCATTCCTGGTCGTTCGCGTAGGCGAACTCGATGCGGCCCTTGTCGTGGTAGTAAGCGTGCTCCGGGCCGACCGCGGCGTAATCCAAGCCGGCGGAAACCGAGTGCGTGCCCTCGATCTGACCTTCGCCATCCTGCAGGATGTGCGTCATGCAACCCTGGAGGACACCCAAGCGGCCCCCCGCGAAACGCGCGGCATGCTCGCCGGTCTTGATGGCCCGGCCGCCGGCTTCGACGCCGATCAGCTGGACCCCGGGTTCGTCAAGGTATTCGAAGAAGGAACCAATGGCGTTGGAACCGCCGCCGACGCAGGCCACGACGGTGTCCGGCAAGCGGTCTTCGGCGCGGATCATCTGCTGCTTCGACTCGAGCGAGATGATGCGGTGGAAATCGCGGACCATCATCGGGTAGGGGTGCGAGCCATAAGCCGTGCCCAAGATGTAGTGGGTGTCGCGGACGTTCGTGACCCAATCGCGCATGGCCTCGTTGACGGCTTCCTTGAGCGTGCGCTGGCCGGCTTCGACGCCGCGGACCTCGGCGCCCATGAGACGCATGCGGTAGACGTTGAGGGCTTGGCGTTCCATGTCGGTCGCGCCCATGTAGATGACGCACTTCAGGCCGAAGCGGGCGCAGACGGCGGCGGTCGCGGTGCCGTGCTGACCGGCGCCGGTTTCCGCGATGATGCGCTTCTTGCCCATGCGGACGGCCAGCAGGGCTTGGCCGATCACGTTGTTGATCTTGTGGGCCCCCGTGTGGAGCATGTCCTCGCGCTTCAGGTAAATCTTGGACCCGCCGCAGTGCTTGGTGAGCGCCTCGGCGTAATACAAGCCCGTCGGGCGGCCGGCGTATTCCACCAGCATGTCGGCATAGGCCTTCTGGAAGGCCGGGTCGCGACGGGCCTCATCGTAGGCCTTGGTCAGGTCGAGCAAAGGCGTCATCAGCGTCTCCGGGACGTACATCCCGCCGAACTGGCCGAAGCGGCCATGGACGTCGGGAACCTGGAAGCGAGGCTCGGTGGTCGGGATAAGGCTGGAGGCCGACATAAAGTGATTCCCGATAAAGCGAGAAGCCATCCGAAGGGCAAGCGACAAGGACACATCGCAGGTCTTGCCCTGCCCTGCGTTCCCAACCATTAGGAATGGCATGCGTGGCCTGCGCCTCCTCCTTTTGACCCTCTGGGTGCCGCTGTCGTCCTTGGCGGCCACCACCGCGGAGCAGCCGCAGGAGGTCACCGCTGAAGAGGCCCGCGCCCAATTCACGCCCACCCGCGTGGTCGTGACCGGGGTCGTCGAAGGCGTCACGGAATTCCTCCCGGTTTCCTCGACGGGCCACATGATCATCAGCGACCGCCTCCTCGGGGTCGATGCCGACGCGCACAAGGTCGTCCGCGGCGTGGTCGACCGCAAAGGCCGTCCCGTCACCCTGAATCGCGTCGCGGATGATTACATCGTCATCATCCAGTTCGGCGCCATCCTCGCGGTCCTCGTGGTCTTTTTCGCCCGGCTCCGTGAGCTCGGAAGCGGATTGCTCCGGCTCGACCCCGCCGCCTTGGCGCTCACCCGATCGATCGCGATCGCCTTCCTGCCGGCCGCCGCGCTGGGCTACCTGCTCAAGGAACACATCCCCTTCAGCATCGAGATCGTCGCGCTGGCCTTGATCGGCGGCGGACTCGTCATCTTGCTCGCCGAGCGCTTCCTGCCGAAACACGCGGCCCAGCCCGATGAAGTCCTGCGCTTGAGTTGGAAGCAGGCGTTGACGATCGGACTCTGCCAATGCGTCGCCCTCATCCCGGGAACCAGTCGGTCCTTGGCGACGATCCTCGGAGGCCGTTGGGCGGGCCTGTCATCCGCCGCCGCGACCGAGTTCTCCTTCTTGGTTGGCTTGGCCATCCTGTCTGCGGCTTCGCTTTATAAAGCGTACGCCATGGGCCCCGCCCTCTCGCAGGTCTACCCCTTGGGCAGCGCCGGCCTTGGCTTGGTCATCGCCGCCGTGGCCGCCTTCCTCTCGGTGAAATGGATGGTCGGTTTCATCATGCGTCGCGGCATGGGCCCGTTTGCCTGGTACCGCATCGCCCTAGGCGGTGCGATCCTCGTTTGGCGCGTCACCCTCTGAACCGAGCACCACGATGTACCTTCGCCTCATCGCGTGCTTCGCTTTTGCAGCATGCGGCTTCGCCGCCGACACCGTCGAAATCGTCTCGAACGGCGAAAGCATCACCCTGCCGATACCGCGCGGGATGTATTTGGCCGACCCCGAGAGCACCTGGGTTAAGGAATTCACGGCCAAACGGAAAGCCTTGCTCGAGAAGCTTCCCGACCTCTCGCCTGAGATGCGGCAGGCAAAGCTCTTGGCGACGCTCCATGGCCATGAGGATGGCACCGAACGCTACATCTTCGTTTCCGAATGCCCCCTGCTCCCCGACGGCAAGCACCAGAGCGCCTCGCTCTTTGCCCGTGAATTCCCCAACCAAGAGCCCGGCCTCTATCGCGTCGGCGACCGCTATCGGGTCTATTGGCTCGAGGACAAGACGTCGCTCTACGCCTTGCTTCAGTGCCGCGGACGCATCCTACGGCTGAACTACACCCAACCCGACGAGGATGACCGGGCTATCCCTTACGCGCCAGATGCCGAACGCCTTCGGCAACTGGCGGCGGACACCGTTGCGCTCAACCCCGCCTCCACGCGTGCGCGCCAAAACGTCTTCTGGACACTGCTGGCCATACTCCTCTCTTTTTCGGCGGGGTTCGGTTGCTTTCTTTGGCGGAGGATCCGCGCCGCGGCTGGCCCAGGGCAACCCCCTCCTCTACCGCACCACGGTCACCCTTGACGGACGCAATTCCCTTACAGACATCATTCGACCCGCCTTGCGCGGTTAATCGAAGGTTATTCGCAGGCCAGAACCCCCGCTTAACCCTTTGGGCAAAAGGGGTTTGACTCCCTTATTCATAGGTTATTCATAAAGGAAACCAACCCATCTGATGTTCAAGCGCTTCCCCGGGCTATTCACGCAAGCCATCGGCATCGACCTCGGTACCGCCAACACGCTCGTCTTCCTCAAGGACCGCGGCGTCGTTCTCCGCGAGCCTTCCGTCGTGGCCATCCGCTCGAGCACGCGCAAGCCCATCGCCGTCGGCAACGAAGCCAAGATGATGCTGGGCCGCACCCCGGGCGACATCCAAGCCCTCCGCCCGATGAAGGACGGCGTCATCGCCGACTTCGAGATCAGCGAGCACATGCTCCGCTACTTCATCGGCAAGGTCGCCCGGAAGTCCATCTTCACCAACCTCACCGTCGTCGTCGCCGTGCCTTACGGCATCACCGCCGTCGAACGCCGCGCCGTCATGGATTCCGCCTACCGCGCGGGCGCCGATGACGTCATCACCATCCCCGAGCCGGTCGCCTCGGCCATCGGCGTCGGCCTTCCCGTCGAAGAGCCCACCGGCTCCATGATCGTGGACATCGGCGGCGGCACGACCGAAGTCGCCGTCATCTCCCTCGGCGGCATCGTCCATGCCCGCTCCATCCGCGTGGGCGGCGACGAGTTCGACCTTTCGATCATCAAGTACATCCGCTCGTCGTACAACCTGATCATCGGCGAACGCACCGCCGAAGAAATCAAGATCAAGATCGGCTCCGCCTACGCTCTCGAACAGGAGATGACCTACGAAGTGCGCGGTCGCGACGCCGTCACCGGCCTCCCCCGCTCGCTGCACCTGACCTCGCAGGAAGTCCGCGAGGCCATGGCCGACAACGTCAACCAGATCATCGAAGCCGTGAAGAGCTCGCTGGAACGCATCCCGCCGGAACTGTCCGCCGACCTCGTCGACCGCGGCATCGTCATCGCGGGTGGCGGCGCGCTCATCCGCCGCATCGACCGCGCCATTTCCGAAGCCACCGGCCTGCCGGTGATCATCGCCGAAGACCCGCTTTGCGCCGTCGTCAACGGCACCGGCAAGATCCTCGCCAACGCCTCCCGCTGGAGCGGCCGGGAGTGATCCCCGCGGGCTGACCCGCCATGGATAACAACCGCCAAGGAGCCAAAGCTTCCTACGTCGCCCTGGTGTTCTTCATCGGGCTCTGGTTGATCCTGCCCAGCGCCGTCCGGCGCTTCAACCGCGAAGCCTTCGCCGAATTCCAAGCCCCCGCCTTGCACCTGGTCGGCAAGGGGCGCGACCTCGCGCGGTTCTGGGAACTCAAAAGCCGCTCCCCCGAAGAACTGGCCGCCGCCTCCCGCGACCTCGCCCGCATCAACGCCGCCCTCGAACTGAAGCTCCACGCCCTGGACGACGCGCGGAAGGAGAACATCCGCCTCCGCGAGATGCTCCGCTACCCGCAATCGACCGAATTCGTCACCGTCGTCGCCCGCGTCTCCATCCGCGAAACCTCCTCCTGGTGGCAGCGCATCGTCATCCGCAAAGGACGCAGCGACGGCGTCCGCCCCGGTTGCCCCGTCGTCTTCGGCGACCGCGTCATCGGCCGGGTCAGCACCGTCCACCTGACCACCAGCGAAGTGGACCTCGTCACCAGCCCCGGCTTCCGCTGCACCGCCTTCCTGGAAGGCGACGACCAATACCACGTCGTCCACGTCAGCGGCCGCGCGGGCCTTTCGCTATCGGCACCCCGCGCCTTGGTCTCGATCATCCCGCTGGAATACAACCCGCCCGCCGGTCAGATCGCGAAGGTCATGACCACCGGCCTGGGCGGCGTCTTCCCCTCGGGCCTCACGCTGGGCACGCTCGAAGCCGGCGTCCAGTCGACCGCCGAGAAACACATGCAGACGGGCGCCCTCACGCCGGCGAAAGAACTCAACTTCATCCAAGAAGTCTCGGTGCTGATCCCGAAGTACCCGACGGCGGGTGAAATCCTCCTCACACCGGCGGATAAACCGGAAGAACTCCGATGACCCTGAGCTGGGCTTGGCTCATCCTCGTCTTGGCGACCTTCCCCTGGTTGCTCGGCGTCGACCTGCTTTCGGACGCCATGGCCGCCTCGGGCGTCTGCCTCTTCGTCTCCGGCGCCGCCATCATCGCCCCCTGCCGCCGTCTCCGGCGCTGGCAAGCGGTGCTGTTTTCGGGGTGCATCGGCTTCCTGTTCGAAGCGCTGCGGCCGATTCCCGATGGCTCGCTGGCGCTCCTCCTGGTCTTCGTGGCCATCTACCTGACGTCGCACCGCGACGTGATCCGCGACACGCCGAAGATGTTCGGGGCGGCCGTCGTCGTGAATGCCCTCGCCTGTTCGGCATGGTTCATCGCCGCGGGCCTGGCCCACAGGAAGGAAGTCCCCCTGCTCTCGATGCACTTCCTCGGGCAATGGTTGCTGCACCTGCTGCTGGCGACCATCTTGGCCGTCTTGCTGCTCGTGCCCCTCACCTTGGTCCAGAACTACGCCATGGATCGGGCCGGCGTCCCCCAACCCGACGAAGCCGCATGAAAGACGCCGACGGACAAACCCCCTCCGCGCCTTCGGACCCCATTTCCGCTTGGCGGCTGCGCGCGGTTTTCTTCTTTTTCTGCGCCGGCTTCATCTACGTCGCGGTGGGCCTCGGCTATCGCCAGTTGGTGCAGAACGACCACCTCACCAGCCAATCCGACAACCAAAGCCGACGCGTCGTCATCCGGCCGCCCTCGCGCGGCAAGATCTTCGACCGCCACGGTTACGTCCTCGTCGACAACCGCGTCCGGTGGAGCGTCAAAGCCGACCTCTGGGCCCTTCAGCCGGAATTCCGGAAGGAATACCTCGACCTGCTGAACAAGGAAAAAGCGCGCTTCCCCGACCGCCGTCCGGACTACGATCATCTCCAGCAGACCGCGCGTCTGAACGTGCTCAACGCTTGGCTGACCAAGATCTGGTTCGTCATCGACTCCACGAACCAGAAAGCCGCGAAGGGGGCGACCAAGGTCAAGTCCACGCCGGACCTGCATCCGGAAGAACGCATGGTGCACCCGGATGCCTTGCGGAAGCACCTGAACGAACGCCGCGCCCTGAAGTTCCCGCTCATCCTCGACCTCGCTTTTCCGAACTCCGGCCATGCCGTGACCCCGGAGGAAGGCAATCGCGCCGTCGCCCGCTTCATCGAGCAATTCCCGGTCCACGGTCCGATCACGCTCGAGGCCGACATGGTCCGCTCCTACCCGAACGGGAAGCTCGCCGCCCACGTCTTGGGCTATGTCCGCGACTCCGACATCCTCAAAGGCCAACTTGACGACGTGATCGAAGATGAATTCGTCAATTTCCAGAAGCTGGGCTACACCGGCAAAAAGGGGGCGGATGGCATCGAAGCGACCTACAACGAAGTGCTGTCGGGCCGCAGCGGTTGGGAACTCTGGACCAAGACCTCTTCCGGCTACAACAAGGAGCTGCTGAAGCTGTCCGCTCCGGTCCAAGGCGCGAACGTCACGCTGTCGCTCGACACCAAGATCCAGAAATCGGCCGAAGAGGCCTTGGCCAAGATCGTGGACTCCCAAGGCAAGCCTCTGCCGGCGGCCGCCGTCATGCTCGACGTCAATACGGGTGAAATCCTCGCCTTGGCGAGCCAGCCCTCGTTCGACCCCAACGAGATGGCGGACCGCGTCACCCAGATTTACTTCGACCAAGTGAACGCGGACGGTGGTTGGCTGAACCGCGCGACCCAAGGCCTTTACCCGCCCGGCTCGACCTTCAAGTTGATCACCGCCACGGCCGGCATGCGCGCCAACAAAATCGATTGGGACGACATCCTGGACTGCGGTCCCAGCTACCTGGTCGGGGGACGCGCCTTCCCCGAGCATGACCCGGCGGGCTACGGGCAAGTCGACCTGGAGAAGATGCTGGCCGTCTCCTGCAACGTCTGGAACTACCAGGTCGGGCTGCGGACCGGCCCCGAAAACCTCGCCAAGGAAGCCCGCCGCTTTGGCCTGGATACCCCGCTGTTGCGCAAGCCCTCGGAGCACGACAACCATTCGACCACCGAGTTGCCGAATCCCGCCACCCGCATGCTCATCCCCGATCGCGCTTACAAGCAACGGGTCGCGGGCGAAGCCTGGACGGACGGCGACACCGCCAACACTTCCATCGGTCAAGGCTACCTGCTCACCACGCCACTCCATATGGCGTGCCTGGCCGCCTCCATCGCCCGGGGCGAGACCCGGACCACTCCGAGCATCATCCACGATCCGGGCCGCGATGGCCGCCATGCCGGCGCGGAACCGATCGGATTAACCACGCCCCAACTCCACGCTCTCCGTGAAGGCATGGTCCGTTGCGTCGAGGAAGGCACCGCGAAAAGCGTGCGCATCCCTGGCCTGCCCTACGCGGCCAAGACCGGCACGTCGGAATACTTCAAGAAAGGCGAAAAGGCGCACCTCGCCTGGATCGTCGGTTACGCCCCGGCGGATAATCCCGTGGTCGCGTTCTGCGTGCTCGTGGAGGGCCAGCTCGACACCAGCACGTGGGGCGGCAAGACGGCGGGGCCCGTGGCGCGCGACATGATCATGGCCTGGCAGTCCGCGGCCGAAGAAAAATAACGTTCAGCGGATGTAGACCTGGGTCCCGACCGGCACCTGGTCGAAGAGCGCGATCACTTCGGCATCGGACAGCAGCACGCATCCGTGGCTGTTGGGCGTCCCCAACCGCGTGTGCTGATTCGTGCCATGGATGTAGACGTAACGCTGCTTGGTGTCGACGACCCGTCCCGCGGCATCGGTGCCGGCGTTGTGGCCGGGCTCCAAGCCAGCCAACCAAAGAATGCGCGAGGTGATGAGGTTGTCCTCCGCGGTCGGCCAATCGGCCCAGAGCTTCCCCGTGGCCTGCCGGGCCTTGAAGACCATGCCGCTGGGCGCGCCCGCCCCGATCTTCTCGGAGACCTCGTGCAGCCCCGTGGGGGTCTGGTGTGAATCCTGGACGCAACCCCGGCCCGCCCGGGCGGTGCTGATGGTGTAGCCAACGCACCCGCCACCGTGAAAATGCCAGAGTTTTTGCTGGTCAACGGACACCAGAAGGCAATGTTCCGACATGGACAAACCCAACGCCTGAAGGCGTTCGGCGAACTCCTTTTTCAAAACCAAGGATAACTCAGAACATGGCATATCGAATTGGCATCGTGGGCGTGACCGGCGCGGTCGGTCAAGAACTGCTGGCGTTAATGGCCAAGCGAAAGTTCCCGGTCGCCGAACTCCGCCCCCTCGCCTCGGCCCGATCGGCCGGGTCCAAGGTCAGCTATGGCGGGAAGGACTGGACCGTCCAGGAAGCCAAGCCCGAGGCCTTCGAGGGCCTGGATTTCGTCGTCTTCAGCGCCGGCGGCTCGGTTTCCGTCGCCCTGGCCCATGAAGCGGTCAAGCGCGGGGTCATCGTCATCGACAACAGCTCGGCCTTCCGCATGGACCCGACGGTCCCGCTGGTGGTCCCCGAGATCAACGCCCACGCCCTGGACAACCACCAAGGCATCATCGCCAACCCGAATTGCTCCACGGCCATCGCTTTGATGGGCCTCTTCCCGCTGCACCAAGCCTTCGGACTGAAGCGCTTCTTCGCCTCGACCTACCAAGCGGTGTCCGGCACCGGCGCCGAAGCCATGCGCGAACTCGACACGCAGGTGCGCGCGTGGGCCAAGGGCGAGGCTTCCCCGCCCAAGGTCTACCCGCACACCATCGCCTTCAACCTCATCCCGCAGGTCGACTCCTTCCTCGAGGACGGCTACACGAAGGAGGAGATGAAGATGCTGCATGAGGGCCGCAAGATCATGGGCCTGCCCGGCCTCAAGGTCACCACGACCTGCGTCCGCGTCCCGGTCTTCCGCGCCCACTCGATCGCCATCAGCGCCGAGTTCGAGCGCCCCGTGGACCTCGCCGTCGCCCGCGCGGCGATCGCGGCTTTCCCCGGCGCCGAAGTCTGCGACGAACCCGCGAAGAAACTTTACCCGATGCCGCTGGATTACGCCGGCAAGGAGAAGTGCGGCGTCGGTCGCCTGCGCAAGGACACGCTCTTCGACAACGGCCTCTCGCTTTGGGTGAGCGGCGACCAGCTGTGGAAAGGCGCGGCCCTCAACGCCATCCAGATCGCCGAAGCCCTCCACGCCCGCGGCCGTCTGGCCCGCCGCTGAGCCATGGCTCGGTCCAATGATCGAGCGCCCCGCCACGCGGACCTCCACAAGCCGATCCGGCTGTTGGATGAGGCGGACATCCCCGCCCTGCTCGCCCAGCACAAGGACCCGCTGATCCTCGTCCTCGACGGCGTCCAAGACCCCCATAACCTGGGGGCTTGCCTGCGCACCGCCGATTGCGCGGGGTGCGCGTTCGTGGTCACGACCCGCAAGAATTCGGCGCCGGTCAACGACACCGTCCGCAAGGTCGCCGTCGGCGCCGCGGAGCACATGCCCATCGTTCAGGCCAACAACCTCCGCAACGCCCTGGTGAAGCTCAAGGACGGCGGCGTCTGGATCGCCGGGACGAGCGACCATAAGACGAGCCAATCCCTCTACACCGCCAAATTGACCGGCCCGCTGGCGATCGTCATGGGTGCGGAGGGCGACGGCATCCGCCACCTGACGGCGGAAACCTGCGATTTCCTGGTGCGGATCCCGATGCTGGGAGCCGTGCCGTGCCTCAACGTGTCCGTCTCCGCGGGTGTCTGCCTGTTTGAGGCCGTCCGGCAGCGCGGTCACCGCTGAGGGCTATTTATCCTTTACCCACGGCAGGCAAAGCCCTTTGCTATCTGGCGTTCAAGGGCCAGATAGCTCAATGGTAGAGCAGTTGACTTTTAATCAATTGGTTCCGGGTTCGAGTCCCGGTCTGGCCACTTTGAACTGCCCTTTAGGGTCGGTGCGGGTTGCCGCTTTTCGTGCTTGAAAAAGTCCCCGCAGTCCGCACTCATTCACCTTCCGCTGTCTGGCTGGATAGCTCAATGGTAGAGCAGTTGACTCTTAATCAATTGGTTCGGGGTTCAAGTCCCCGTCCAGCCACCAGCGGATTTTAATTTTCGGCTCCCGCCCTTCTTCCGAAGGTAGCGGATCGCCATGTAGGCGGAATGGCAGGCCCGACAGTAGCTGTGGTAAGCCTTCGATGCCTTGATCCAATGGAAACACCCCAAGGGGAAGGCCTGCTCGCATTGGGCGCAGGTGCGGAGCCGCACGAGGCTGGACTTCCGCCGTTCCCGCTCCTTCGCCAACAAGATCAGGCTGAGGCAATCCACGCAGAAGGGATGGCCTTCGCCGTCTTGCCCGACGGGATAGAAATCCAGGGTGGATTTGGTTTGGCGGCAACGGCCGCAGGTCTTCGTGGCGCTGTTTTTCATGACACGTAAACATGAAAAGACCTACGCCATGCTGCAAACGCCTGCCCCTAGGGTTGATGGCCTATCAATGATATCAGATTCACTCTACGGTCACCGACTTCGCGAGGTTGCGCGGTTGGTCGATCGAACAGCCCCGCAGGCGCGCGACATGATACGCGAGCAGCTGCAAGGCCACGGCCGCCGGGATCGTCGCCACCAAGGGATCGCAGTCCGGGATGACGATCCGCTCATCCGCCAGGTCGGCGCCTTCCTGACCGGCCGAGACGACCGCGATGATCCGCGCGCCACGCGCTTTGCATTCTTCCGCATTGCTCCAGACTTTGTCCAACTGCGGCGAGCGGTTCGCCAAGACGACGACCGGTGTGCCGGGTGTGAGCAAGGCGATGGGGCCATGCTTCATCTCCGCCGCATGGTAGCCTTCCGCATGGACGTAGGAGATTTCCTTGAGCTTCAAGGCGCCTTCCAACGCCACGGGGTGCATCGGACCGCGCCCCAGGAAGAAGGCGTGCTCCGCGGCGGCCATCCGGGCCGCCACCGCCGCGATGGCGGCATCCTGCGCCAAGACTTGGGCGATGAGCTCCGGGAGCCGCGCCAATTCCGCGGCCAGCGCCCGCCCCCGCTCCAACGAGAGGCGCCGCCCCCGCCCCAACCGCAACGCCATGAGCAAGAGCACCGCGACTTGTCCGGTAAAGGCTTTCGTGGAAGCCACGGAGATCTCGGGACCGGCGTGGATGAAGACGCCTTGGCCCGTCTCCCGGGCGATCGCCGAACCCACCACGTTCACGACGCCCAAGACCAAGGCGCCCTTGACCTTGGCTTCGCGGACGGCGGCCAAGGTGTCGGCGGTTTCGCCCGACTGCGAGATGGCCAGGACGAGGTCCCGGCTCCCGACCAAGGGGTTGCGATAACGGAACTCGGCCGCCGGCTGGACCTCCGCGTTGAGGTCCGCCCAATCCTCGAAGGCGAACTCCCCGACCTGCCCGGCATGCAACGAGGTGCCACACCCGACGAGCAGGATGCGCTGGATTTCGGCGAGATCGCGCGCGGAGGTCGCCATGCCGGCTAAGACCGCCGTTCCATGCTCGGCATCGAGTCGTCCCCGCAGGGCGTTGCGGACGGATTCCGGCTGCTCATGGATTTCCTTGAGCATGAAGTGTTCGAAGCCCCCCTTCTCGACCGCGCCGGGATCCCAACCAAGTTCCGCCACCTCGCGTTCGCGAATCCCATCGTGGCGATCGCGGATGTCGATATGGTCGGCCGTCACGACCGCGATGTCGCCATCATCCAAATAGATGACGCGGCGGGTATGGGCGACCAAGGCCGCGGCATCGGAGGCGACGAGGGTCTCGCCTTCCCCCAACCCCAAGACCAGGGGACTCCCCTTGCGGGCCACGACCATGAGGCCGGGTTCGTCGACGGCCAAGACGGCGATGCCATAGGCGCCTTCGACTTGCGCCAAGGCTTGCCCCACGGCTTTGCGGAGGTCGCCTTGGTAATGTTCCCCGATCAAACGGGCCAAGGCTTCGGTGTCGGTTTCCGAGATGAAGACATGCCCCTTGGCCTCCAAGCGGGCGCGGATCGCCCGATAGTTCTCGATGATGCCGTTGTGGACCAAGCAAAGGCGGCGATCGCCGGAAAAATGCGGATGGGCGTTCCGTTCGGTCGGTGCCCCGTGCGTCGCCCAGCGGGTATGCGCGATGCCGCACGCCGCCGCCGCGGGTGCGCCCGCGAGCTCGGCCTTCACTTTCTCGGTCAAGCGCAGCACCTTCCCGACGGCGCGGATGGCGGTCAATTGACCGTCCGGGCCCTGCAAGGCCAAGCCGGCGGAGTCGTAGCCGCGATACTCCAGGCGGCGCAAACCGCCGAGCAGGATGGGCGCCGCGGCCTGGTGACCGACATATCCGATGATGCCGCACATGTCAGACGAGGTCGCGGTCGACCACCTCCGCCGGCCGCGTGGTTTGGCCCGGCCAGATTTTCCGTCCGGGGTAGATCGCGGTATGGATGCCCGTGTGCACGCCGTCGCCGATGATGGCGCCGAGCTTGCGTCGTCCGGTGTCGATGAGTTGCCCCTCGACCATCGTGCGATGGGCTTTGCCGTCGTGCCGCAGGTTCGAGATGATCGTACCCGCCCCGAAGTTGACCTTCTCGCCCAGGACGGAATCGCCGACGTAGGAGAGGTGACCGACGTTGGTCTTCCCGAGGAGGATCGCATGCTTGAGTTCCACGGCCTGACCGACGTGGCAGCCGTCGCCGACCGTGGTCGCGCCGCGGATGTAGCAGTTGGGCCCGACCTTGCAGCCCGCGCCGATGACGACGTCGCCTTCGATCACGACACCCGGCAGGATCCGCGTGCCCGCGCCAACGGACAAACGTCCATCGACGTAGAGCGAGGCATGGCAGTCGCCTTGGTTCGTCCAGTCAGTCCGCACCTTCAAGGCTCGCTCGTTGGCCACGAGGAGATCCCACGCAAACCGGATGAGGAAACTATGGGCGGCCACGCACGGTTGCCCCGTCGCCCCAGGGCGCAACAAGAGTTCCGCCCTTTGGCCGTCGACCAAGGCCGAAGCCTGCGCGTCGTTCATAAAAGCCGCCACGTCGTCAGCCTCCAGCCAAGCATGCGGGTAGACCTCCACCGGCCCGCTCGGCGCCCAGGGTCCGGCCAAGGCTCGCAGCTGGTGGTCCTTCAACGGGAGGTTCCCCACAGGGAACGTCCCCAAAGGGCGTGTGGCCGTCAAAGGGAGGCAGCCGAGGGTCGGCGTGGCCGGGAGGAAACGGAAGCGGCGCATGGGTTTAGGCGAGGTCGAGTTCAACGGCGGTGCGGAAACGCTGCGCCCACGCCCGGACTTCAGCGTCATCGCGATGCTCCACCAAGATCCGGATCTTGTTCTCCGTCCCCGAATAGCGGATGAGGTGCCGGCCATGTACGCCGAACGAATCGTCGGCCGCACGCATCGCCTCCTGCAGCCGCGCCAGCGACGCCAGCGGCGGCTTGGCTTTGATCCGCAGGTTCTCCAAGGACTGCGGGTACTCGTGCATGGCCTGGGCCAAGTCGGACAATCGGGCGCCCTTACGCTTCATGATGCGCAGCACCTGCAAGGCGCTGAGGATGCCGTCACCCGTCGTCGCGTGATCGGCGAAGATCAGGTGACCGGAGTTTTCGCCGCCGAAGGAATAGCCGCCCGAGCGCAGGGCTTCGATGACATGGCGATCGCCCACCGGCGTGGTCAGGACGGTGACCCCGGCCTCGCGCATGGCTTCATGGAGGCCGAGGTTGCTCATCACCGTGCAGGCCATGGTCGAGCCCTTGAGGCTGCCTTCCGCCTGCATGGCCAGGGCGCACAAGGTCAGCACCCGATCGCCGGCCACCGTGGCCCCCGTCTCGTCGGTGAAGATGACCCGGTCCGCGTCGCCGTCGAACGAGATGCCGAGGTCCGCGCCTTGCTCGCGGACCGCTTGGGCGGCGTGCTCCGGGTGCAGTGCGCCGACGCCCGCGTTGATGTTGAGCCCGTCCGGCTCGACCCCGAGCTTCGTGACCTTCGCGCCGAGTTCCTTGAAGATCAGCGGCGCGAGGAGATACGCCGCGCCGTGCCCGCAATCGACGACCAACTTCATGCCGCTGAGATCCGTCGGCCCGAGGCTTTGCTTCGCGTACTCGATGTAGCGTCCGCGGGCATCATCGATGCGGTAGGCCTTGCCGATCTTGTCCGGACTGACCGCCAAGGGTTGGGCCTCGGACAAGATCTCGCGCTCCACCGCGGCTTCGAGCGCATCGGAGAGTTTGTAGCCATCCGGTCCGAAGATCTTCAGCCCGTTGTCTTCATATGGGTTATGGGAAGCCGTCAGCATGATGCCCGCGCCACAGCCCATCGACTTCGTGAGGTGCGCCACGGCGGGCGTGGGGATCGGTCCCACCAGGAACACGTCCATGCCGCTCGCCACCAACCCGCTCGTCAACGCCGTCTCCAACATGTAACCCGAGATGCGCGTGTCTTTGCCGATGATCACGCGGTTGTGGTTGGCGCCCGAAGACTTGAGGACGCGGGAAATAGCTTGCCCAGTTTTCAGGGCAATTTCAGCGGTGATGGGGTATTCGTTTGCTTTCCCTCGTATACCGTCGGTGCCGAAGAGTTTGGGTTCCATGCTGAAATTCCATCGTTTTTGGCTTCTAACGCAAGTTAAATGAATGAAATCCATCCTTTATGACAGTAATGATTGAAGTAATCATAAAAATAACCATCGAAATGGAACCAGGTCTCTTTCCTCCTATCATACACAGAACATAGGAGCGTTTATCGCCCCTTTGCTCATATCCCCATGACTTCCCGTCTCCCTTCCGCCCTCCTCCTTTTCAGCGCGATCCAAGGTTTGGCCGCGACCTTCACGATTCCGGCCCCGAGCCAACCGAAGGCCAATCAAGTGGTGGAAGTCACGGATGCTTCCCTCGATCGCACGCTGAGCTACGTCATCGCGACCCAGACCGCGCAAGGCGTGAAGCTCCTGCCGGCGCAGTGGGATGCCCAAAAGGAAAAGCTGAGCTTCATCCTTCCCTACCAGGACTCCGGCAAGGCCTTCACGGGCTTCGCGACCATCGGCAAACCCAAGTCCCCGGTCGAAGTACAAGCCCTGCGCGGCAAGGACACGATCGAGGTCTCGGAAGTCGGCGAAACGGCGCGCACCATCTTCAGATACCAAGACACGGAAATCCTGCCTACGGGCGTGAAGGAACTCTACCGTCGGGGCGGCTTCATCCACCCGATCTACACGCCGGAGCAGACGTTGGTCTCCGACAGTTTCCCCTCCGACCACTTCCACCACCATGGTATCTGGATGGCGTGGTCGCACACGTCTTTCCAGGGCCGCAAACCCGACTTCTGGAACGTCCACGAGAACACCGGTCGCGTCGCCGCGCTGGGCGTCGACCGCGTCTGGTCCGGCCCCGTCGAAGGTGGTTTCACCGCCAAGCTGCGCAGCCTCGATACCGGCAGCCAACCGCCGGTACCCGTGCTCGACGAGTCCTGGACGGTCCGCTGCTATGCGGGCGGCCCGAACGCCCGGGCCAACGTCTTCGACGTCGAGTCGACCCAGAAGAACATCGCCACCGACCCCTTGGAACTGACGAAGCACATCTACGGCGGGCTGGGCTTCCGCGGCCGCGCGGACTGGGACGCGAAGGCGAAGCTGCGCTTCCTGACGTCGGAGGGCGTCACCGACCGCCTGCAAGGCAACGGCCAACGCACCCGTTGGTTCTACTTCGGCGGGCCCGCCGACGGGCAGACGGTGGGCGTGGCCATCCTGTGCCACCCCGACAACCTCAACGCCCCGCAGGCGACGCGCTTCAACCCGACCATGCCCTTCGTGGCCTACACCCCCGCGCATGCGGGCAACACCCGCATCGCGCCCGGCGCCGGCTTCACCCAGAAGTTCCGCTTCGTCGTCTTCTCGGGCGAACCCGACCCGCTCCTACTGGAATCCTATTGGCAAGGCTTTGCCGGCCCGGCGAGCGTCACGGTGAAATAGGGTGATTCACCGATTGAGGTCACCGACCCAGCCCCTCATAACCTTCCCCATGCCTCGCTCCTCGTTATCCCTGGCGCTCCTGTGCCTGACGCTGGGCGCCGGCGCGGCGGCAGAGCCCTTGGTCGACTTCAACCGCGACGTCCGCCCGATCCTCTCGGACCGCTGCTACGGTTGCCATGGACCGGATGGCGACAAGGGCCGCAAAGCGGGCCTGCGGTTGGATGAGTTCGAAGGCGCGACCAAGAAACTGAAGAGCGGCGATACCGCCATCGTGCCCGGCAACCTCGAGCAGAGCGCCCTGATCGCCCGCATTCGCGCGACGGATGCGGACGAAATCATGCCGCCGCCCGAACTGCACCGGCCGCTGACCGCCGCCGAGAAGGACATCCTGACCCGCTGGATCAAGCAAGGCGCCAAGTATGCCCCGCACTGGGCCTTCGTCTCCCCGCAAGCCCACCCGCTCCCCAAGGTCGCCGACCCGGCGTGGCCCAAGGACCCGCTCGATGCCTTCATCGCCGCCAAGGCCGCCCAAGTCGGCCTACCGCCCGCCGCGCCCGCCGATCGCGTGACGTTGCTCCGTCGCGTTTCCTTGGCGCTGACCGGTCTGCCGCCGACGCCGGCCGAAGTCGACGCGTTCCTCGCCGACCCGTCGCCCGATGCCTACGAGAAGCGCGTCGACGCCTTCCTCGCCTCGCCGCGCTTCGGCGAACACCTCGCCGTGAGCTGGCTCGACCTTTCCCGCTACGCCGACACCTGGGGCTACACCGGGGACAAGGAGATGTTCGCCTGGCCTTGGCGCGACTGGGTCCTGCAGGCCTTCAACGACAACAAGCCGTACGACCAATTCCTCACCGAACAGTTGGCCGGCGACCTGCTGCCCAACCCGACCCAAGCGCAACGCGTGGCCACGGCCTACAATCGGCTGCACCGCATGACGTTCGAAGGGGGCTCCATCGCCGAAGAATTCCGCCAAGACGGCATCAACGACCGCGTGAGCACCGCCAGCTATGGCTTCATGGGACTGACGATGGAGTGCGCGCGTTGCCACGACCACAAGTACGACCCGATCTCCCAAAAGGATTTCTTCTCGATGGCCGCCATGTTCGGCGATCAGAACGAGAACGGCCTGCTTTCCTATCACGGCGAAGTGCCGCCCCCGTTCATGCGCCTGTTCAAGTCCGACGCCGAACGCGCCAAGGAACAGCAGCTGAAGGCCGCCGTCGTCGCCGCGGAACAAGCCCTCGCCGCCCTCCCGGCGCCGACGGTCGCCACCCTCGGCCCGACCGCCCCACCCGCCCCCACCGTACACCTGCCGTTGGATGGCCTGACCAAGACGGGCGCCGACAACGCCGTCGCCAACGGCAAACCCGCCAAGTTTGAACGGCGCAGTTCCCCCGAAGACCTGCAACTGACCCCCGGGGTGAAAGGCCAAGGGGTCAAGTTCGACGGCGATGCCGGCTTCATCCTGCCGGACTTCCGCCAGCTGGGCCGCTTCGAGCCTTTCACCTTTTCCGGCTTCATCCGCTTCGGCGAAAAAAACACCCGAGCCACCATCCTGCATTCGACCGGCTTCTACACGGGTGACGGCGATGCCACCGGCGTGGAACTGCTCTACGTCGACGGCAAACTGCGCTGGAGCATGATCCACCTCTGGCCCAACAGCGCGGCCTCCATCGTCACCACCGCCGACCTTCCCCTGAACGCTTGGCACCGCCTGACGGCCACCTACGACGGCTCCTCCAAAGCCGAAGGCCTCCGCCTCTACCTGGATGGCCGGGCCCTCGCCACCACCGTCGTCCGCGACACCCTCAACGCCAAGCCGCGGGACAACGCCCTGGAGATCGGCTCACGCTCACGCGATGCGGGCTTCCGCAATGGTTCGCTCGACGAAGTCCAACTCTGGCACCAAGCCCTGACCGCCGTCGAAGTCGCCAGCCTGCATGGCCTCGACCCGATGTCCTTGCCCGTGGCGGAGCGGCAAGCGCACGTCCGGGCGCGCTCGGATGCGGCCTACCAAGCGGCGCGCCAAAAGCTGCAACAGGCCCGACGCGACCTCGCCGCGCACGAGGAAACCGCGCCGGCCTTCTTCACGATGGAACACTCCGCGTTGGCGCCCAAGGCCTACGTGTTGACCCGCGGGGAATACGACAAGCCCGACCTCACCAAGCCCTGCGAGCCCGGCGTGCCGACCCGCATCTTCCCGTGGGACGAAAAACACCCGCGCACCCGGCTCGGGCTCGCCCGCTGGCTGACCGATCCGCGACATCCCTTGACCGCCCGCGTCGCGGTCAATCGTCTCTGGGCGCACATGTTCGGCAATGGCCTCGTCGTCTCGAGCGAGAACTTCGGCCTGCAAGGCGATCAACCGTCGCACCCGGAAATGCTCGATACGCTGGCCGTGGACTTCGTCCGCAGCGGCTGGAACACCAAAGCCCTGCTGCGTCGCATGGCCCTGAGCGCGACCTTCCGACAGTCGTCGACGCCGTCGGCGGCCGCCCGCGAGAAAGACCCCGCCAACCAGTGGCTTGCCCGTGGGCCGGTCCTACGCCTGACGGCGGAGATGGTGCGCGACCAAGCGCTCTTGGCGTCCGGCCAACTCGTGGAAAAGGTCGGCGGGGCTAGCGTCCAGGAAAACGCTCGCCGTCGCAGCGTCTACACCTACCGCAAGCGCACCGCTCCGCCGGACAGCATGCTGATCTTCGATGCCGGCTCCCGCGAGGTCTGCCAGCCCAAGCGTCTCAACACCAACACGCCCCTGCAGGCGCTGGTGCTGCTGAACAACCCCGGCTTCGTGGAGTCCGCCGCTCAGATCGCGCAGCGCGTGAGCCGGGAAACGACCGACCCTTCGGCACAGATCACCTTGGCGTTCCGCCACATCTGCACCCGTTCGCCGCGTCCCGCGGAACTCGGCGCCTTGACGGAACTTTACGCCCAACAGAAAGCGCAGGCTCCCCAAGTCGCTCCGCCCCAGCCAACTGAGCCTGAACCCAAGCCCGACCCCAAGGCCAAGGGCAAGCGCGTCGCCACGCCGGTCAAACCCGCCACCCTCCCGAGCGATCCGGCCTTGGCCGCGCTCACCCTCGTCTGCTCCACCATCTTGGCGAGCGACGCCGCCGTCACCTCCCGCTGATCCCATGAGCCATCCCCTGCCCAGCTACGACGGTCTCATGCAGCACACGCGCCGTCACTTCCTCGGCGCCTCCGCCCTCGGCCTCGGCGCCCTCGCGATGCGGGGCATCCTGGGCGAGGCCCACGCGGCCCCCTTGCCGCGGGGCACGCACTTCCCGGCCAAGGCCAAGCGCGTCATCTACCTCTTCCAAGCCGGCGGCCCGTCGCAGTTCGAAACCCTCGATGCCAAGCCGTTGCTGCGGGAACGCAACCAGCAGCCGCTGCCGGATTCCGTCCGGCAGGGGCAACGCCTGACGGGCATGAGCGGCTACCAGGCCACGCTGCCGCTCGCCGGCGCGTTCACGAACTTCAAGAAATACGGTCAGTCCGGCGTCGAATACAGCGACCTCCTCGCGCACACGGGCGAAGTCGCCGACGACCTGTGCGTCATCCGGTCGATGCACACGGAAGCGATCAACCACGATCCGGCCATCACCTTCTTCTGCTCGGGCAATCAGGTCGCGGGCCGTCCGTCCATGGGCGCGTGGGCTTCCTACGGGCTCGGTAGCATGAACGACAACCTACCGGCGTTCATCGTGATGGTCTCGCAGGACGCGACCAAGGACCAACCGCTCTACTCGCGCCTGTGGGGCTCGGGCTTCCTGCCGTCCGAACACCAAGGCGTCCAGTTCAAGGCCGGCAAGGAGCCGGTGCTTTACCTGACGAATCCGGAAGGCGTCTCTCCGCACGCCCGCCGCGGCATGCTCGACACGCTTGGCAAACTCAACGCCGACCAACGCGCGGCCGAACTCGACCCCGAAGTCGACGCCCGTCTGGCCCAAGCCGAGATGGCCTACCGCATGCAGACAAGCGTGCCGGAAGTCGCCGACCTCTCCAAGGAATCGCCGGCCACGCTCGCGATGTACGGCGAGAGCGTGAAGACGCCGGGATCCTTCGCGGCCAACTGCCTGCAGGCGCGCCGCCTGATCGAGAAGGGCGTGCGCTTCGTCCAACTCTTCCACCAAGGCTGGGACCAGCACGGCGGCCTGCCGGGCGGGATCACCCGTCAGTGCAAGCAGACCGACCAAGCCTCGGCGGCCCTCATCAAGGACCTCAAGCAGCGCGGGCTCCTCGAAGACACGCTCGTCATCTGGGGCGGCGAGTTCGGCCGCACCGCCTACAGCCAAGGCAAGATCACCAAGGACAACTATGGACGCGACCACCACCCGCGCTGCTTCAGCCTCTGGATGGCGGGCGGCGGCGTCAAAGGCGGCCAGGCCTACGGCCAGACCGATGAGTTCGGCTACAACATCGTCAAGGACCCGGTCCACGTGCACGACCTGCACGCCACGATGCAGCACCTGCTCGGCGTCGACCATGAGCGGCAGACGTTCAAGTTCCAAGGTCGCTACTACCGTCTGACGGACATCGCCGGCACGGTCGTCAAAGGCGTGATTGCCTAACGTCGGCTCGGCCGCCATACCTCGGCGCGATGTCCACCGCGCCACAGGCCTCCGCCGTCCAGCACGGGTCGTTCCGCCTGTACCTCGGCGCGATCGTGCTCGGGACGCTCGGCATCCAGATCCAAGGCGTGGCCGTGGCTTGGCAGGTCTTCCGCCTGACGCAGGCCGACACGGCGAATGCGGCCTTGGCCTTGGGCGCGATCGGCCTCGCGGAGGTCATCCCCTTCGTCGGCGCCGTGCTCTTCGCGGGCCATGTCGCGGACACCCATAACCGCCGGCGGATCGCCCGCTGGGCCATCGCCGCCATGACGTTGCTGGGCATCGGCCTCTTCACCCAAAGCCTCCTGACGCTGGAGACCTGGGTGCAGCTCACCGGCCTTTACGCGACGGTCATGCTCGGCGGCTTGGCCCGCAGCTTCCTCACCACCGCCCGTCAGGCGATGATCGCCGAGCTGCTCCCGCGCGAACTCATCCCCAGCGGCGTCCGCTGGCGCAACACGCTCTTCGAACTCGCCTGCGTCATCGGCCCCGGGCTGGCCGGCCTGCTGCTTTGGCTCGGCGGCGAACCGCTGGCTTACGGGCTCATGCTAGGCTGCTTCATCGGTTCGCTGGTGGCCACCAGCCTGCTGAAGCCGACGCAGCAGCTGCAGACGCGCACGCCCGAACCGATCTTCCAAAGCTTGGCCGCCGGGATCCGCTTCCTGCGCAGCCAGCGCATCATGCTCGGCGCGTTCACGATGGACCTCTTCGCCGTCCTCCTCGGCGGCGCCGTCGCCTTGTTGCCGATCTTCGCGCAGATGCTGGGCGTCGGTGAACTCGGGTTCGGGCTGCTCCGCGCCGCGACCTCGATGGGCGCCGTGGTCATGTCCATCTACCTCATCGTTCGTCCGCCGCTCGAACGCGCCGGCCCGGCGCTTTACGCGTCCTTCGCGGTCTTCGGGCTCTGCATCATCGGCTTCGGGCTTTCCATCCCGCTGGCCAGCGCGCTCGGTCTCGGGCTCCAAGCGGCGTTCGTGCTCTCGTTCTTGTTCCTGCTGCTTTCGGGGGCGGCCGATGCCGTGAACGTCATCATCCGCCAGACCATCCTCCAGACCACCGTCCCGCCCGAGATGATGGGCCGGGTCTCCGCGGTGACCGCGGTGTTCGTGGGCTGCTCCAACGAGCTGGGCATGGCCGAATCGGGCCTCGCCGCCCGCCTGTTGGGGACCGTGAATTCGGTGGTCTTCGGCGGCTTGGCGACCTTCGGGGTCATGGGCCTCACGCACTGGCGTTTCCCCGAAATCTGGCACCTGCGGAAAATCGGCCAAGAGCCCCCGAAGTAAGGCACTTGGGCTTGTCACCCATAAGGGCTCTGCTTCATTGACGGGACCCCATGAGCTCCTTCCGCACCCTCCTGCCCTGCCTCCTCGCCGGGCTGGCCTCCGTGGCTTCGGCCCAGACCGCCGCCCCCAAGGGCAACGCTGCCCCGGTCAAAGATTGGAATGCGCAGTACGTCCTCGGACCCGACTCCCAGGAGAAGGCCAACGTCCCCAAAGGCGCCGTCACGAAATTCCACCTCGCGGACTCGAAGACCTTCCCGGGTTACGGTCGCGACTGGGCCATTTACGTGCCCCACCAATACGACGGCAAGAAAGAGGCCTGCCTCATGGTCTTCCAGGACGGCATGGGCTACATCGGGCCCAAGGGCAACTGGCGCGTGTCGACCGTCTTCGACAACTTGATCGCGGAGGGCAAGATGCCCGTGACGATCGCCCTGTTCATCAATCCGGGCTTCGCCCCCGACAAGAACAACCCCACCGGCAAGGGCAAGGATGGCAAGCCGCTCGGCAAGTCGAACCGCTCCTTCGAATACGACAGCGTCACCGACAAGTACGTGACGTTCCTCCTCGAGGATATGATCCCGCTCGTGGAAGCCAAGGGCTACAAGATCTCCAAGGACCCCAAGCGCCGCGCCATCGCCGGGGCCTCTTCGGGCGGCATCTGCGCCTTCAACGCCGCTTGGCAGCGTCCCGACGCCTTCAGCAAGGTGTTCACGACCATCGGCAGCTTCACCAATATCCGCGGCGGCAACCAGTTCCCCCAGATGGTCATGGATAGCCCGAAGAAGGACATCCGCATCTACTCCCAGGACGGCACCCATGACTTGACCAACCAGTTCGGCTCCTGGCCGGAAGCCAACCAGAAGATGGCCGACGCCTGGAAGACCAAGGGTTATGACTACCAATTCGTGATGGGCGAAGGCACGCACGACGGCCGTCACGGCGGCATGCTCATGCCCGAGGCCCTCAAGTGGCTCTGGCGCGACGTCCGCTGAACCCCACCCCGATGCGCACCTTGCTCCTGCTCTGCGGCCTGGCCGCCACCGGTCTCGCCGCGGAGCCGACGTTCACGCCGTTGCTCGACGAAAAGTTGTCGCAATGGGAGAAGTGGCTCGGCGTCCCGCATCGCGCCTACGAGGTACCCGGCTACGTCCGTGGCGCCACGCCCAAGGAAGACCCCGTGCTCGGGCTCAACCGCGACCCGCTCGGCGTCTACACGGCGAAGCTCGTCGAGGGCGAACCGGTGCTCTTCATCACCGGCCAGGTCTTCGGCGGCCTGACCTCCCTGAAGTCCTACGACAACTTCCACCTCCGCACGCAGCAGCGCTGGGGCAAGCAGAAGTGGGAACCCCGCCTGAACGCGGTCCGCGACAACGGGATCCTGATCTACTGCGTCGGCGAACATGGCGCCGGCGGCAAGAACTGGATGCGCAGCCAGGAATGCCAGGTGCAGGAAGGCGACATCGGCGATTGGTGGCCCATCGCCGGGACGGTCATCGACGTCCCCGCCCGCGACGCAGGCAAGACGGTCGTCTACGACCCGAAGGCCCCGGTGCGCACGATGAAGACGCGCGTCTGGCACGGCACCGACTACCAGGAGAAACCGTCGGGCGAATGGAACCTGATTGAGGTCTACTCGCTGAACGGCAACGCGGTATTCCGCCTGAACGGCCGCACCGTGAACGTCATCCTGAACTCGCGCATCCGCGAAAAGGGTTCCGATCAAGACACCCCGCTCAAGGCCGGCAAACTGCAGATCCAGTCCGAAGCCGCCGAATGCGAATACCGCCGCCTCGAGATCCGTCCGTTGACCGCCTGGCCCCAGGAAGTGGCCGGCGACATTCCGGCGAGCGCCCAGCCGGCGAAGTAAGCCCCGATGCTGCGCGCCTGCCAACTGAGCAAGGCCTTCGGTGGCCTATCCGTTCTGCAGGAGGTCTCCATCGACTTCCATCCCGGCGAGGTGCACGCCCTGATGGGCGAGAACGGGGCCGGCAAATCGACGTTGATGAAGATGCTCGCGGGCGTGTACGCCCCCGACGGCGGGTCCGTCGCGTGGCGCGGGCAACCGGTCCGCTTCAGCACGCCGAACGACGCGCTCTCGCAAGGCATCGCGATGGTCCACCAGGAGCTCATGCCGATCCCCGACCTCAGCGTCGGCGAAAACCTGCTGCTCGGGATGGAGCCGACGAATGCGTTCGGCTGGGTCGACCAGGCCGCCCTGCACACGCAAGCCAGCGCTTGGCTCCGGCAGCTCGACACGGACCTCGATACGCGCCGGCCGATGCGCAGCCTCTCCGTGGCGCAGATGCAGGTGGTCGAAATCGCCAAGGCCTTGGCCCGCCAAGCGGATGTCATCTTGATGGATGAGCCGACGGCGGCCCTCTCCGACCACGAGGTGGCCGCCTTGTTCAAGGCCATCGCGACGCTCCGCCAACGCGGCGTCGCCGTGGTCTACACGACGCACAAGATGGATGAGGTCTTCCGCCTGGCCGACCGCATCTCCGTGCTGCGCGACGGCAAATGGGTCTGCACCAAAGCCGCGATCGAGTTCTCCCCCGACTCCCTCATCGCCCACATGGTCGGCCGCGAGCTGGCGCAGATCTTCCCGCCGGTGACCACCACGCCGGGCGAAGTCATCCTCGCCGTCGAGCAACTGACCCGCGAGCCGGCCTACCGAAACATCTCGTTCACGCTCCGCCGCGGCGAAGTGCTCGGCCTGGCCGGACTCATGGGCGCGGGTCGCACCGAAGTGGTCAGCGCGCTCTATGGCCTGCAACCGGCCACCGGCGGGACGATCCGGCTCCACGGACAGGCGCTTGTCCTGCGGTCTCCCATCGACGGCCTGGCCGCCGGCATCGCCATGGTGACCGAGGACCGCAAGGGCTCGGGCATCGTCCCCGCCATGAGCGTGCAGCATAACCTCACCTTGGCGGCGCTGCGGCAGTTCTGCCGCGGGGCGGCCATCGACGCCACCGCAGAGAACTCGGCGACCCAAACAGCGACCCGCGACTTCGCGATCAAGGCCAGCGGGCCGGGCCAGGCGATCAACCAACTCAGCGGCGGCAACCAACAGAAAGTCCTGCTCGCCCGCGCGCTGTTGACCGCGCCCGCGGTCCTGATCCTCGATGAGCCGACCCGCGGCATCGACATCGGCGCCAAGGCGGAGATCTACGCGCTCATCGGACGCCTCTCCGCCCAAGGCACCGCCGTGCTCCTGGTCTCCTCCGAACTGCCCGAAATCCTTTCGTTGACCCACCGCATCCTTGTCCTCCGCCAAGGCGAACTCTCCGCCGAACTCGACCCACGCCAGACCAACCAGGAGGAAATCCTCCGCCACGCCATGCCCCGATGACCGTCCCCTCGTCCCCCGCCCTCGACCGCAATGTCCTTCACCGCCTCGGCATCGTCGCCGTGCTCTTCGTCATCGCGGGCCTGCTGTCCGTGCTGACCGACAGCTTCGCGACGGCCTCGAACCTCACCAACGTCGCCCGCCAGGTCTCCATCAACGGCATCCTCGCCGTGGGCGTCACGTTCGTCCTCCTGACCGGCGGCGTGGACCTGTCCCTCGGTTCCGTCGTCGCGCTCAGCGGCGTGACGTGCGCGCTCTTCGCCCACCCCGGCGAATACCCGCTCTTCGTCCCCATCTGCGTGGGCCTGCTCACCGGGGGTCTCTGTGGCCTGCTCAACGGCGTGCTCGTGACCCGCGGGGGCATCGCGCCGTTCATCGTGACGTTGGGCATGATGACCGTGGCCCGCGGGTTGGCGTTGATCTTCAGCGGCGGCAAGCCGGTCGCCGACATGTCCCCCGCGCTCACGAACCTGTCGGGCGATCTGGGCCCGCTCCCGATTCCGCTGCTTTGCTTTGCCGTGGTCGCGGTACTGTCTTGGCTCTTCCTCGGCCGCTTCCGGCTCGGACGCCACCTGTACGCGGTCGGCGGCAACGAACAAGCCGCGCGGGCGGCCGGCGTCGCGGTCCCCAAGGTCAAACTCTTTGCTTATGGCCTCTGCGGTCTCCTCACGGGCCTGGCGGGGGTCGTCCTGGCCGCCCGCATCACCACCGGCCAGCCCAACGCGGGCCAAGCCTATGAACTCGACGCCATCGCCGCCGTGGTCATCGGGGGCACCAGCCTCTCGGGCGGGGTCGGCAGCGTCTTGGGCACCGTCTTGGGCGTGCTGCTCATCGGGGTCATCAACAACGGCTTAGACCTCCTCAGCGTCTCGTCGTACTACCAAGCCGTCATCAAAGGCGTCATCATCGTCGGAGCGGTTTGGCTCGACCGACGTCAGGCCCGTTCCTAAAACGAGGGGCATGCGCCTTACCCCACGCACCGTCGCAGGCGGCCTCGGCCTCGCCTGCGCCCTCCTCGCCACCAGCCTCGTCGTCGGCTGCAAGAAAGCCGAAGCCCGCAAGCCCGGGGAATGGCTCGTCGGCTACTCCTCCCGCGACCAGTCGGCCGAGTACACCGCCCGCCTCGGCGACGCCGTCCAAGCCCGCGCGAAGGAGCGCGGCGTGAAGCTGATCTTCGTCGACGCCCAAGCCGACGCGCAACGGCAGATCAGCCAGACCGAGAACTTCATCTCGCAGAAGGTCGACGTGATCATCCTCAACCCCTGCGAGGTCGAAGCCAGCTCGCCGGCCATCGACCGCGCCCGCGCCGCCAAGATCCCGGTAATCAACGTCAACTCCCTGACCAAGGCCGCACCCGATTGCTACGTCGGTTCGGACGACGAGCAGGCCGGCATTCTGGCCATGGAAGCCATCGCCAAGAAGCTCGGCGGCCAAGGCAACGTGCTGATGATCCACGGCATCATGGGCCAATCCGCGCAGATCCATCGCGACGTCGGCGCCCGCAAGGTCCTGGCCAAATACCCGGGCCTCAAGTTGCTCGACCACCAGACGGCTTCCTGGGACCGCGCCAAGGCGCTGGCCCTGACCGAGAATTGGATCCAAGCCCACAAGGGCAAGTTCCAGGCCATCTTCGCGCACAACGATGAGATGGCCATGGGCGCCCTCCTCGCCCTCGAACGCGCCGGGATCAAGAAGGATGTCACCGTCATCGGCGTGGACGCCATCGCCCAGGCCTTGGACGCCGTGAAGGCCGGCCGCCTCGACGCGACGGTCTTCCAGGATGCCGTCGGCCAAGGCCGTGGCGCCATCGACACCGCCATCCTCATGGCCGCCAAGCAGCCCTACGACAAGGAGGTCATGATCCCCTTCCAGGTCGTGACCCGCGAGAACGTCGACCAATTCCTCAAGAAGTGACCTTTCCCATGAAAACCCTGCTCTCCCTCCTCACGTTCGGTCTGCTCGCCTCCACGGCGACCGCCGCCGAGCCCGACACGCGTCTCTTCGAGATGCGCGTCTACTACGCCGCCGAAGGCAAGCTCGACGGCCTCAACGC
>JACCDW010325507.1_pt1 | contig 56422 bp, 52 predicted proteins | sample 7449781 | NCBI WGS metagenome assembly JACCDW01 (sample SAMN15323449, study PRJNA562643) | freshwater metagenome | isolation source: river surface water | place: USA:Blue River Watershed | collected 2017-08-18
GAACCGGCGCTTGGTTTTGTTGTTGGCGTGGGAAACATTGTTTCCGACCATTGGGCCTTTGCCCGTTACGTCGCAGACGCGTGCCATGTGGACACTCCGATACTTTTATAAACAGCTGGTGCCTGATCAGTTTTGCGAAGCCAGCGATAACGCTTGCTTGCACAACTTAAGGCGCTCCAGCCTCACCTCGCCAGAAGGGTGGCGGTAACCCATTTTTGAAGACGCCCCTACAGGGACTGTTCAGCAAAGCCTTGGATTATAGCCAGCTTTTTGGGCCTCAGCCAAGCAAAAAGCGCCAAAAACCAAGCTGCCAAAGCTTGGGGTGGTGCAAAACCACCCCCAATTTCAGCGGATCAAGCGCCTTCTTGCTCCAAAAAGCGCTGGGCATCCAAGGCGGCCATACAGCCCGTTCCGGCACTGGTAATGGCCTGGCGATACACGTGATCTTGCACGTCACCCGCGGCAAACACGCCGGGCACACTGGTCATGGTGGCAAAGCCTTTCAGGCCGCTTTGGGTGACGATGTAGCCATTGTCCAAGGTCAGTTGGCCTTGGAAGATCTCGGTGTTGGGGGCGTGGCCAATGGCGATGAAGCAGCCTTTGAGTTCCAAATCTTGCAAAGAGCCGTCTTTGGTGGACTTCAAGCGCACACCGGTGACGCCAGTGTCGTCGCCCAAAACCTCTTCCAGGGTTTGGAAGGTTTGCAACACGATTTTTCCTGCCGCCACTTTGTCCATCAGCTTGTCGACCAAGATGGGCTCGGCTTTGAACTTGTCGCGGCGATGAATGAGGTACACCTTGCTGGCAATGTTGGAGAGGTACAAAGCCTCTTCCACAGCGGTATTGCCACCACCCACCACGCAGCACACTTGCTCGCGGTAGAAGAAGCCGTCGCATGTAGCGCAACCTGACACGCCGCGCCCCATGAAGGCCGTTTCAGATTCCAGCCCTAAGTATTTGGCGGAAGCACCAGTGGCAATGATCAAGGCATCACAGGTGTAAACACCGCTGTCACCCGTCAATGTGAAAGGGCGCTTGCTGAAGTCGACCTTGTTGATGTGGTCAAAAACGATTTGCGTGTTGAAGCGCTCTGCGTGCTCCAAGAAGCGTTGCATCAAGTCGGGTCCCTGCACGCCATGCACGTCGGCGGGCCAGTTGTCCACCTCGGTGGTGGTCATCAACTGACCCCCTTGGGCAATGCCAGTGATCAGCAAAGGCTTCAAGTTGGCACGGGCGGCGTACACGGCAGCGGTGTAGCCAGCAGGGCCAGAACCGAGGATCAAAACTTGGGCGTGTTGGGTGGGGAGTGTGTTGGACATGATGGGAATCTTGCTGAATTCGGGAAAACGCTAAAACGACATTGTAAGAAGCTTGGCAAACACCTGTTTGACAGGGTCTATCGGGTAAGCTTCAGGGTTAGACCATGACATATTCACTTCGCACCCTTACCAACGCTGCCGGCACCTCCGAAAACGACTCGTCATCAGGCTTGTCAGAAGGTACTGGACTGATGCGTTTCACCCAAGAAATCGTCCTGTTCATGGGCGCCGCCTTGCTTTTGGTCTTGGCCTTGGCCATGTTCAGCTTCAGTCCCAAAGATCCCTCTTGGTCGGGTTCCGGCTTAGGGGGCCCAGTGGTCAACTGGATGGGTCTGGTTGGCGCGTGGTTGGCCGATGGCATGTATTTTTGCTTTGGCTACTCGGCTTGGTGGCTGGTGGCTTTGTTGGGACGTGTGTGGCTGAATGCTTGGGCCGATTGGTTGCGCGGCAACGAGCCCGCATTGGCGCAAGTATCTGAAGAAGAAGCCTCCTGGAAAACGCGCTTGGTGTTTTGGCTGGGCTTGATCGTGCTCATGTCCGCCAGCTGTGCCTTGGAGTGGGCGCGCCTTACCCGTTGGGATGCGGCCTTGCCCGGCACCAGTGGCGGTGCACTCGGTTATGCCGTCGGAAATTTTTCTTTGAAATGGTTGGGCTTCAATGGCTCCTCCTTGATTGAGGTGGTGTGCGTTGCGCTGGGAATGGGCTGGGCCTTCGGTTTCTCTTGGGGCCAAGTGTGCGAAAACTTAGGCGCCAAACTCGACGGTTTGATGCAGTCCCGCCAAGTGAAGCGCGAAATGGAAGAAGACTTGGCCATGGGCCAACAAGCCTTGCGTGAACGCGAGCAGCTTCAATCCAAATTGCCCGTCGAGCCGCAACTGCACCCCTTTGAAAACGAGTTTGAAGAGAAGCCTTTGTTTGCAGCGGCAGGTGTGGCTGCGCCCGTGTTTGCAGAACCTGTCGCACCCATGATCATTGAAGCGCCTGTGGTCGATGTGCCGCGCAGCGAACGCGTGGTCAAAGAACGTCAGAAGCCTTTGTTCAACGAATTGCCCGACAGCAAATTGCCGCAGGTTGATTTGCTCGACAGCCTGACGCAGCGCCAAGAAGGCGTGGCGCCAGAGACGCTGGAGATGACCAGCCGCATGATTGAAAAACGCCTCAAAGATTTTGGCGTCGAAGTGCGCGTGGTGGCGGCCATGCCTGGCCCTGTGATCACACGTTACGAAATCGAACCGGCTACAGGCGTGAAGGGTTCTCAAGTGGTTAACTTGGCCAAAGACTTGGCCCGTTCGCTCAGCCTCATTTCCATTCGCGTGGTCGAAACCATTCCTGGCAAAAATTACATGGCCTTGGAATTGCCCAATGCCAAACGTCAGTCCATCAAGCTCAGCGAAATTTTGGGCTCGCAGGTTTACAACGAAGCCAAATCCTTGCTCACCATGGGCCTTGGCAAAGACATCGTGGGCAATCCCGTGGTGGCCGACTTGGCCAAAATGCCGCACGTGTTGGTAGCCGGTACCACAGGCTCTGGTAAGTCGGTGGGTATCAACGCCATGATTTTGTCGCTGCTGTACAAAGCAGAAGCGCGTGATGTGCGTTTGCTTATGATCGACCCCAAGATGTTGGAGATGTCGGTTTACGAAGGCATTCCCCACTTGTTGGCCCCTGTGGTGACCGACATGCGTCAAGCCGCACATGGCCTCAACTGGTGCGTGGGCGAGATGGAACGTCGCTACAAGCTAATGAGCAAAATGGGCGTTCGCAATTTGGCAGGTTACAACGCCAAAATTGACGAAGCCACCGAGCGTGAAGAATTCATCTTGAATCCTTTCAGTCTCACCCCCGACGATCCCGAGCCGCTCAAGCGTTTGCCTCACATTGTGGTGGTGATTGACGAGTTGGCCGACTTGATGATGGTGGTGGGAAAGAAGATTGAAGAGCTCATTGCGCGATTGGCGCAAAAGGCCCGTGCTGCAGGTATCCACTTGATTTTGGCCACACAACGTCCTAGTGTGGACGTCATCACGGGCTTGATCAAAGCCAACATTCCCACCCGCATTGCGTTCCAAGTCTCCAGCAAAATTGACAGCCGAACCATTCTGGACCAGATGGGTGCAGAAGCGTTGCTCGGTATGGGTGACATGTTGTACATGCCCTCGGGAACAGGTTTCCCTATTCGTGTTCATGGCGCCTTTGTGAGCGATGAGGAAGTGCACCGCGTGGTCAGTTACCTCAAGACACAAGGCGAACCCGATTACATCGAGGGCGTCTTAGAAGGTGGCACCACCGATGGTGAAGACACCGGTTATGGCGACAGCGGCGATGCCGAAAAAGACCCCATGTACGACCAAGCCGTTGAAGTGGTGCTCAAGAACCGCAAGGCCAGTATTTCCTTGGTGCAGCGCCACCTCAAGATTGGTTACAACCGCGCAGCTCGTTTGGTGGAAGAGATGGAGAAGGCCGGCCTGGTCAGTTCCATGAGCAGCAGTGGTCAGCGTGAAATTTTGGTGCCTGCGCGCACTGAATAAGTTTTTTGTTTCACTTTAAATCTGATCATGATTGCCTTACGACGATGCATCGGATTTGGCTTGTTGGCCTTGCAGATGGCAACGTTTGCAATGGCCCAGTCTTCTGCCGATTCATTGGACGCTTTGAGCCAATTTTTGAAGCAAACAAACAGCGGCCGTGCGCAGTTCACCCAAGTGGTCACTTCACCGGCCAAGGCCGACCAAGCGCCGCGGCGTAAAACCTCATCGGGTACTTTTGAATTTCAAAAGCCTCAACAATTTCGCTTCGCCTATCAAAAACCCTTTGTGCAAACCATGGTCTCTGATGGTCAGTCGTTGTGGTTGTACGACGCCGATTTGAACCAAGTCACGGTTCGCAAACAAAGCCAATTGCTCGGTCAAACGCCCGCTGCGTTCATTGCGTCCTCGGGTGATTTGAAATCGCTTCAAGCCGAATTCAATTTGAAAGCCGAACCCGATGCAGAAGGTTTGCAGTGGGTCAAGGCCACACCCAAACAATCTGACGGTGCGCTGCAAGCCATCCGCGTGGGCTTGAAGCCAGCTGGCAGCACATCAACCCCGCCTGTCTTATCGGTGCTGGAAATTGTCGATGGCTTGGGGCAAACCTCGCGCTTGAGTTTTCAAAACTTCGAGGTCAACGTCAAGTTGCCCAACGACAGCTTTCAATTTAAAACGCCTGCGGGTGCACAGGTGATTCGGCCATGAGCGTCAGCGTTCATTTGCAGCAACCTTTGGCAGAGCGACTGCGCCCCCGCAATTTGGGCGAAGTCATTGGCCAGCAACACCTGATCGGTGAAGGCTTGGCGTTGCGCTTGGCCTTTGAGTCGGGCCAGCCTCACAGCTGCATTTTGTGGGGGCCGCCTGGCGTTGGCAAAACCACCATTGCCCGCTTGATGGCCGATGCGTTTGATGCGCAGTTCATCAGCATCAGTGCGGTACTTGGCGGCGTGAAAGACATTCGCGAGGCGGTTGAAAAAGCGCAGGCCGCACTCGAAGGCCTCCAACCCCAACGTACCATCGTGTTTGTCGATGAGGTGCACCGCTTCAATAAAAGTCAGCAAGATGCCTTTTTGCCCCACGTTGAAAGTGGCCTGTTCACCTTCATAGGTGCCACCACCGAAAACCCATCGTTTGAAGTCAACTCGGCTTTGTTGTCGCGTGCGGCAGTGTATGTGCTGCAAGCCCTGAACGAGGCAGACCTGAAACAAATCGTTCAGCGGGCGCTAGAGATTGGCGCCATCGCACCGCTTGAAGCCGATGCCGAACAACGCCTCATTGCATATGCCGACGGCGATGCACGGCGTTTGCTCAACACCCTTGAAACCTTGGCGGTGGCCGCGCAACGCGAAAAGCTTGAAAGCATTTCGGACGCTTGGCTCTTGAAAGTATTGGGCGAGCGCATGCGCCGCTACGACAAAGGTGGTGAGCAGTTTTACGACACCATCAGCGCCTTGCACAAATCGGTCAGAGGCTCTGATCCCGATGCCGCCTTGTATTGGTTCACTCGCATGCTCGATGGCGGTGCAGATCCAAGGTACATGGCCCGTCGCTTGATTCGCATGGCAGCTGAAGACATCGGTTTGGCCGATCCCAGGGCTTTGCGCTTGGCCTTGGACGCCGCTGAAGTCTATGAGCGCCTGGGCAGCCCAGAAGGGGAGTTGGCTCTGGCAGAATGCGTCATTTATTTGGCTGTAGCGGCCAAATCCAACGCGGTTTACAAAGCCTTCAACGAGGCCAAAGCCTGGGTCAAAAAAGACGGAACTCGTCCCGTGCCCATGCATTTGCGCAATGCGCCCACCCAATTGATGAAAACCTTGGACTATGGCAAGGGTTATCGATATGCGCACGATGAAGAAGGCGGCTTTGCGGCAGGAGAGAATTACCTCCCTGAAGGCATGCCAGCCCCGGGTTTTTATCGCCCAGTCGACCGCGGTTTGGAAATGAAAATTGCAGAAAAAATGGCCAACTTGCGTGAGATCAATCGCGCACGCGGCGCCAAATAACAGGAGTGACGGTATGGATGTATTTCTTCAACAAGTGATCAATGGACTGGTTCAAGGCAGCATGTACGCCTTGATTGCCTTGGGTTACACCATGGTCTACGGCATCATCAATTTGATCAACTTTGCGCACGGTGAAGTGCTCATGGTGGCTGCGCTCACCAGTTGGTCAGTGATTGGATTGATGCAAGAGTCCATGCCAGGTTTGCCGGGTTGGCTCATGTTGCTGATCTCTTTGATCATTGCCAGTGTGGTGGCCGCAACGCTCAACTTTGCGATTGAGAAAATTGCATACCGTCCTTTGCGCAACAGCCCCAAGTTGGCGCCCCTCATCACGGCCATTGGTGTCAGCATCTTGCTGCAAACCTTGGCGATGATCATCTGGAAGCCCAACTACAAACCCTATCCCACCTTGTTGTCTGCCACCCCCATTCAAGTGGGCGGCGCTGTGATCTCCACCACGCAAATCATGATCTTAGGCGTCACCGCCATTTCCTTGGCCTTGCTCATGTGGTTGGTCAATTCCACCAAGTTGGGCCGTGCCATGCGCGCCACCTCCGAGAATCCACGCGTTGCGGCTTTGATGGGTGTCAAGCCCGACATGGTCATCTCCGCCACCTTCATCATCGGCGCTGTTTTGGCGGCCATTGCAGGCGTGATGTTTGCCTCCAACTACGGCACTGTGCATCACAGCATGGGCTTCTTGCCAGGCCTCAAGGCCTTTACGGCTGCGGTGTTTGGCGGCATTGGCAACTTAACGGGCGCTGTGGTAGGCGGTATCTTGCTGGGCCTCATAGAGTCCATTGGCTCGGGCTACATCGGTCACCTGACCGGTGGGGTGTTGGGCAGTCACTATGCCGATATTTTTGCGTTCATTGTGCTGATTGTGGTGTTGACCCTGCGTCCTTCGGGCTTGATGGGTGAACGCGTGGCCGATCGCGCTTAATTGGGAGTTCAAAACATGAATCTTTCTAAAAATACAAAAGCGATGGCCTTGGGTGCGGTGCTCTTGATCTTGCCCTTGGTGTTGCAGCAGTTTGGCAATGCTTGGGTGCGCATTGCCGACATGGCTTTGCTCTACGTCTTGTTGGCCGTAGGTCTTAATATTGTGGTGGGCTATGCAGGTTTGTTAGACCTTGGCTATGTGGCTTTCTTTGCCGTGGGTGCTTACATGTACGGCTTGTTGGCATCGCCCCATCTCTTTGAAACCTTCCCGGCCATTGCAGCCATGTTTCCGGGTGGCTTGCACATGCCCTTGTGGGTGATCGTGCCGGTAGGTGCAGCGCTGGCCGGTTTGTTTGGCATGCTGTTGGGTGCACCCACCTTGAAGTTGCGCGGTGATTATTTGGCCATCGTCACCTTGGGCTTTGGTGAAATCATTCGTGTGTTCTTGAACAACTTGGACCAACCCGTCAACATCACCAACGGACCCAAGGGTTTGAACCAAATCGACCCCATCCATTTCTTTGGCATCAACTTGGGTAAGAAATTGGATGTGTTGGGTTTAGAGGTGGCTTCGGTCAGCTTGTACTACTACTTGTTCTTGGCCTTGGTGCTGGTCACCATTTTGATTTCCTATCGCTTGGAAATTTCCCGCATTGGCCGCGCATGGATGGCCATTCGTGAAGACGAAATTGCGGCCAAAGCCATGGGCTTGAATACGCGCAACTTGAAACTCATGGCTTTTGGCATGGGTGCCACATTCGGCGGAATTTCTGGCGCCATGTTCGCAGGCTTCCAAGGCTTCATCTCTCCCGAGTCTTTCAGCTTGATGGAGTCGGTCATGATTGTGGCCATGGTGGTGCTGGGTGGCTTGGGTCACTTGCCTGGCGTGGTCTTGGGCGCAGTGCTCTTGTCGGCCTTGCCCGAAATCTTGCGCTACGTGGCAGGTCCTTTGCAGTCCATGACCGATGGCCGCATCGACGCCGCCATTTTGCGTCAGTTGCTGATTGCCTTGGCCATGATCATCATCATGTTGATGCGTCCCCGCGGTTTGTGGCCATCCCACGAACACGGCAAAGCGCTCCAAGCCAAAGAGGGAGCCTGACATGAACGCAGAAAATCAAATGAGCAAAACTGTATTAAAAGTTGCAGGCATCTCCAAACGCTTTGGTGGCTTGCAAGCTTTGTCCGATGTCGACATGACCATTGAACGCGGTCAGGTGTATGGCTTGATTGGCCCTAACGGCGCCGGCAAAACCACGTTCTTCAACGTCATCACAGGCCTCTACACGCCTGACAGCGGCACGTTTGAATTGGCTGGTAAGCCTTATCAACCTACAGCCGTGCACGAAGTGGCACAGGCCGGTATTGCACGCACCTTCCAAAACATCCGCTTGTTTGCCGAAATGACGGCCTTGGAAAACGTGATGGTGGGCCGCCACGTGCGAACCTCTTCAGGCTTGCTAGGTGCTATTTTCAGAACGGCCAAATTCAAACAAGAAGAAGCTGAAATTGCACAGCGTGCACAAGAGTTGCTCGATTACGTGGGCATTGGCAAATATGCCGACTACCGCGCGCGCACTTTGTCCTATGGCGATCAGCGCCGTTTGGAAATTGCACGTGCTTTGGCTACAGACCCCCAACTCATTGCATTGGACGAACCTGCAGCTGGCATGAACGCCACCGAAAAAGTTCAATTGCGCGAACTGATCGACCAAATCCGCAAAGACAACCGCACCATCTTGTTGATTGAGCACGATGTGAAATTGGTGATGGGTTTGTGCGACCGCGTCACAGTGCTCGACTACGGCAAAAAGATTGCCGAAGGCACACCTGCTGACGTACAGAAAAATGAAAAAGTGATCGAAGCCTATTTGGGCACCGGAGGACATTGAAATGACAGCCACCTTATTGAAAGTCAAAGGCCTGCAAGTGGCCTACGGCGGCATTCAGGCTGTCAAGGGTGTGGACTTTGAAGTTCACGAAGGCGAGTTGGTTTCCCTCATTGGCTCGAATGGGGCGGGCAAGACCACCACCATGAAAGCCATCACGGGCACCTTGCCCATTCACAGTGGCGACATCGAGTACTTGGGCAAGAGCATCGTGGGCCAAGGCCCCTGGGACTTGGTCAAGCAAGGCTTGGCCATGGTGCCAGAAGGCCGCGGCGTGTTCACGCGCATGACCATCATCGAGAATTTGCTGATGGGCGCCTACATTCGCACCGACACCGCCGCCATTCAAGACGACATCGAAAAAGTTTTTCACACCTTCCCGCGCTTGCGAGAACGCAAAGACCAATTGGCCGGCACCATGTCGGGTGGTGAGCAGCAAATGTTGGCCATGGGCCGTGCGCTCATGAGCCGTCCCAAAGTCTTGTTGCTCGACGAGCCTTCCATGGGTTTGTCGCCCATCATGGTTGACAAAATTTTTGAAGTGGTGCGCGATGTCTTTGCGCAAGGCGTCACGGTCTTGTTGGTTGAGCAAAATGCCAGCCGTGCCTTGGCCATTGCTAACCGTGGCTATGTGATGGAGTCGGGTTTGATTTCCATGACCGGCCCTGGCCAAGACTTGCTGAACGATCCCAAAGTTCGAGCCGCCTATTTGGGCGAATGAAAAAAAGGCGCTGAGTTCAGCGCCTTTTTTTATCAGGTGTCAAAAGCTCAATCGACCTTGGCACCGCTGGCTTTCACCACCGGTTCGTACTTGGTCAGTTCGCGCTTCATGAACGCTGCAAATTGTTCAGGCGTACTGCTCACAGGCTCGGCCATCATCAAACCAAAACGTGTTTTGGTTTCTGGTGCATTCAAGGCAGCAGCAAAGGCTTGATGCAAACGCGCCACCACAGCAGGGGGCGTGTTGGCTGGGGCCACCAAGCCCCACCAAGTGTCCACTTCAAAACCTTTCAAAGTTTCGGCCATGGCGGGGATATCGGGCAGGGCGCTGCTGCGCTGTGCCGTGGTGACGGCCAGTGCTTTGAGCTTGCCTGCCTTGATGTTGGGCGCTGCGGTGGCCAAGTTGTCGAAGTTGAAATCGACTTGGCCTGACAACAAAGCCAGCTGTGCAGGGTTACCGCCGTTGTAGGGAATGTGAACCGCAAAGATACCTGCATCGCGCTTGAACATTTCGGCGGCCAAATGGCCCGCACTGCCATTGCCACCAGAGCCCACGTTCAGTTTGCCAGGATTGGCTTTGCCGTATGCAATCAAATCGGCCACCGTGTTGATTTTGAGGCGCTGAGCTGTGTCGGCATTCATCACCAGCACATTGGGCACGCGGACCATTTGCGTGATGGCCGCAAAGTCGGTGGCCGCATTGAAGGGCATCTTGTTAAACAGCCAAGGATTGATGGCGTGCGTGGCCACGGCAGAAATGCCAATGGTGTAACCATCGGCAGGTGCTTTGGCCACAATGTCCACACCCAGGTTGCCACCAGCGCCCGGCTTGTTGTCAATGATCACAACACCCAGTGAATCTTTGACGCGCTCAGCTAACGCACGTGCGGTGACGTCGATGGGACCTCCGGGTGCATAAGGCACCACCAAACGAATCGGCTTGTTCAAGGCAGGCGCGGGTGCGGCCAAGGGTGCAAGCGCAGGTGCGCTGGACTGTGTCTGTGCAGAAGCAAGGCCGCTGAACAGCGAAGAGGCAGTTATGAAGCCAGCAGACAGCAGCCATGTGCGGCGATGGACAAATGTGTTGCGCATCAGTTGGACTCCTTGGCCTTGTCGGCTTCCGTGGTGAATGAATCTGCAAAGAAAGCCTCTTCGGGCAGACCTGCTTTGCCAACGTAATCTGCGCGTGCAGAGTCGACCACAATGGGCGCACCGCAGGCATAAACTTGGTAGCCGCTTAAGTCGGCGTGATCTTGCAGCACAGCTTGGTGCACAAAGCCTGTTCGGCCGGTCCATGCATCTTCAGGCAAAGCATCGGACACCACAGGCACGTAAGTGAGGTTGGGCATGGCTTTCACTTGCGCTTCCACCCAGTCGCTCATGTACAAATCGGAGGGACGCCGGCCGCCCCAATACAGGGTGGCTGGACGTGTGATGTTCTTGTGCTGCATGTGTTCGATCAAGGCTTTGATCGGTGCAAAGCCCGTGCCCGAGGCTAACAAGATGATGGGTGCTTGCGAGTCTTCACGCAAATAGAAACTGCCGTAGGGGCCTTCGATGCGCAAAATGTCTTTTTCTTTCATGGTGCTGAACACCACATCGGTGAACTTGCCGCCGGGCATGTGGCGAATGTGCAATTCCACTTTGGGTGCTGCAGGGTCCAGGGTGTGGGGTGCATTGGCCATGCTGTAGCTGCGCCGTGCGCCATCGCGCAGCAAAAATTCCACGTACTGACCCGCATGGAATTTCATCACGTCGGTGGCGGGTAATTGCATGATCACTGACATCACATCGTGCGACTTCTTCTCGAGGCTGACCACACGAACTGGCATTTTCTTGATGGGAAAACTGCCTTCTTCGGTCACTTGACGGGACTCGAGCACCAAATCGCTTTGCGCGGTCGAGCAGCAGGTCAAGATCAAGCCTTGCGCTTCCTCTTCGGCACTCAAAGCCTTGGCCTGGTGTTCGCCGTGAACCACGGTGCCAGAAATCTTCTTGCACTTGCAAGAACCACAAGCGCCATCTTTGCAACCATAGGGCAAGCCAATGCCTTGGCGAATGCCAGCCGCCAGCAAAGTTTCGCTGCTGTCAGCACTGAAAGTACGGCCACTTGGCTCAACGGTGATTTGGAAGCTCATGTTTTCGTTATCCTAGGGGGGTCTGAAATTCTTGAACCCCTGATTTTGCCTTCAAACCAAACCCCTTTGGGCGCCTTGCCTGCTCGCTTTCGAAAAGAGCGCGTTTTGATCATCGGATGTGGTGATGTAGGTCAACGTTCGGCCAAACAATGGGTGGGAAGAACCAGGGTGGCCGCTTTGACCTCGAGCCCAGAAAAAGTTGCCAGTTTCAGGGCGCAGGGCATTGTTCCGCTGATCGGTAACTTAGATGCACCCGAAACCCTGCAGCGTTTGTCCGGCTGGGCAACGCGCATTCTTCATTTGGCGCCACCGCCCGCCGACAGAGTGGGCGGCTGGTCGACCGATCCGCGCACCCTGAATCTCGTCAGAGCACTTCAAAAGAGAAGCTTGCCCAAAAGCTTGGTGTATGGCTCGACCAGCGGTGTGTATGGCGATTGTGGTGGCGCCTGGGTGCCCGAAACGCAAAGAGTTCAACCCCATACGCCTCGCGCGATTCGGCGTGTGGATGCTGAGCGCATCGTTCGATTTCTTGGCAAAACAGGTGTTCGAACCAGCATTTTGCGAATTCCAGGTATCTACGCAGCCGACCGGCCCAACGGCACACCACGCGAGCGCCTCCTGAAAGGGACCCCGGTGTTGGTCGCGCAGGACGATGTTTTTACCAATCACATCCATGCCGATGATTTGGCCCGGGCTTGTGTGGCCGCTGTGTGGCGTGGGAAATCGCAGCGCGTGGTGCATGTGACTGACGATACGCATTTGAAAATGGGTGATTACTTTGACATGGCAGCTGACCTGATGGGATTGCCTCGTCCACCGCGCGTACCGCGAACCCAAGCGCAAGAGACATTGCCACTGATGCTGTTGAGTTTCATGAGTGAATCACGCAGGTTGCAGAATCAACGGCTCAAATCTGAACTTAAGATTCGATTGCATTACCCGACGGTGAGAGAAGGTTTGCTGCCCTTGGCGGCCAAACTTCCGAAGACAATTTGAAAATCTGCGCATGAAATTTTTCCAAGTTATCGGTTGGAACATGTCTGCCGTTCAACGTGTCTATGCTGCATTTTTTCTTTATGCCTTGGCTTTGGGAGGTTTGTATCCCCGCATGGCAGAGGTGCAGAAAAGCATGGGTGTGGCCGAAGGTGCTTTGGGCTTGGGTCTCATCGGTACAGCGTCGGGCACTCTCATTTCTTTGACCTTTGGAGGCCGATGGATTGAGCGCTGGGGTGCTCAAAAAATTCTAAGGGTGGGTCTGCCGCTCGTCACCGTTTTTTATGCCTTGGCTGCATTTGCCACCCATCCCTTTTGGATGTTCATGAGTTTGTTGCCTGCTGGCATTTGCATTGGCGCCATTGAGCAGGTGGTTAATTTAGAAGCTGATCGTGTTGAATTTGCGGTGGGTCGTCGCATCATGAACAGGGCTCATGCATTTTGGAGCATTGGCTTCGCATCTGCGGGTTTGTTAGGGGGTTTGGCTGCGCAAGGGGGCTTGTCACCGCAACTTCATTTGTTGGGCATGGTGGCTGTGGTCACCCTCATGGTGATGCTGCTGTTGGGCAGGTTTGAGGCTGCACCTCACAGGCCACGTGTCAGTTCAGAAGACACTCAGGTAAGCGTTCAGTTCGCATGGCCAACGCCTGCTATTTTGATGTTGGTTGTGGCCACCTTTGCGGCCATGCTCATGGAAGGTGCGGGCATTGATTGGTCTGCCATTTACATGCGTGATGTTTTTTCAAGCAGTCCCTTTGTGTGTGGTCTGGCGGTTGCTGCAGGCGCCACAACCCAAGCAGTGACCCGTTTTTTTGCTGATCGTTTGGTGGAGCGATTTCAACCCGTTCGCGTTGCCAGAGGTTTGATTTTGGTTTTAGGTTTGGGTGTCTGCGCTGTCACTTGGGCTCAAGCTGCATGGTTGGCTTTGTTGGGTTTGGCGTTGATGGGTGTTGGCACCAGTGCCATTTTTCCGCTGGCCATGTCTGCCGCTGCACAGCGCACTGACAGACCTGCGGCCGTGAATGTGGCCGCTTTGGCGCAAACTTCATTTGTGATTTTTTTGATTGGCCCACCCTTGTTGGGTTGGGTGGCTGAGTACTTCGGCATTCGCGCCACCTTTGCGGTCAGCTTGCCATTGGTGGCGCTCAGTTTTTGGGCCGCGAAGAGCCTGAAAAATTGAAGCCCCGCTTTTCAAGCGCATCGACCAGCGCTTTTGTGAGGTAAGCGCCAAGCAAAGCACCGTTGAAGTCGCCAACGAACATCCAAGCGGCCTCTTGCAGATCAAAGTCACGCGTAGATTCCAAAATTTGCCAAGAAGTGTGGTGGATCAGTGAATTGCAAACGCAATAAATGAGCGTCAGCGTTATGAGGTCACGCAAATAAGTGAGCTCGACGCGTCTTTTAAAGTAGAGCCTGAAGCCAAAGAGGGCAAGCAATGGCCCGGTCGCTGAGCATGCAATGTTGAAAAGTGCAAAAGCCAGTGCCTCATTGAAGTTGCCCATGAGAAACAGGCCGCCCAGAATGGTTGTGAGCGTTCCGTAAACAGGCCCCAACACCAGCAGATTGAACAGCCGCAAAAAAGCAGGCAAATAGATCAACGAGATATGGTGGTTGATGGTGGCAAAGTCAAACAGCCAACCATTCAGGATGTGCACTGCGGGGTACAGTACAGCTAATGCAATTATTAGCAGGAATAGCATTTCGCAATTAATGTGATTCGATTTGAGAAAAATCGATGGTGCCCGAGGCCGGAATCGAACCGGCACGCCTTGCGGCGGGGGATTTTGAGTCCCCTGCGTCTACCAATTTCACCACCCGGGCAGGATTGCGAAGAACGCGATTATGACATATTTTTTTCGGGTTTTGCATCGGGTCTTTGGTTTTTTGTACTCTGACCGTTGACCGTCATTGCTCTTGATTTTATTTGGCTTATTTGCCCCTTGAGGGGCTTGGGTATTTCAACTTACAGGGCCATCATCATGAATGCGCTGCCACTCAAACTGAGCAGGCCGGTTGCGAGTAACAACTTGGCGTCTTGTTGATTTTCTTTCTGTACTCGTACCAGGCCGCGTACAGAACTGCGACGGCAATGATTAAAACGCCAATGGACATGTCAATTGTTTGGATGTCAGTCATATTCTCTCCATGAAATGCGGGGATTGCGAAGGAAGCTAAGGTAGTTCAGCAAGCGGTTCTGAAAAAGCAGAAAATTCAAAAACAACCATCCCTGAAAAACTGTCATGAGCGTCCATTTCAATTACAAGCACCTTTACTATTTTTGGGTTGTGGCCAAGGAGGGCGGCATCACCAAAGCGGCAGACAAGTTGGACATGGCTGTCCAAACTGTCAGCGCACAAGTTCGTGAGCTGGAAAAGTCTTTGGGCTTTGCGCTTTTGAAACCTGCTGGGCGAGGCTTGGTGTTAACGGAAGCTGGCACAGCGGCCATGAAACAAGCCGACCTCATTTTTCAAATAGGTGAAGCATTGCCGTCACATGTTAGAAATGCAGCCAGCAAACCAATGGCGCGATTGACGGTTGGCATTTGTGACAGCTTGCCCAAGATGGTGGCGCACCGTTTGTTGCTGCCCATCATGTCGGTGAAGAATCTAAAGCTTACGTGTTACGAAGGTGAACTGGAAGACCTGCTTGGGGACTTGGCCTTGCATCGCCTGGATGTGGTGCTGTCTGATCGCGTTGCACCCAGCAACAGCAATCTCAAGTTGTACAGCCATGCGCTAGGTGCCAGCGACATTGCCTTGTATGGGAGCAAAACCTGGGTCAAATCGGCACGGCAGAATTTTCCGCAAAGTTTGTCTTCAGTGCCCATCTTGCTGCCCACGGCGCACACCGCAATGCGTGATCGACTGGACCGATGGTTTGAGCACAACCACATCACGCCCAATGTCGTGGGCGAGTTTGAAGACAGTGCGCTCCTGCAAACGTTCGGTGCCAACGGCATGGGCATATTCCCAGCTGCACAATGGGTTCACGATGATTTGGTGTCTCAGTTCGGTGTTAGCAGACTTGGCGCTTGTACCGGTGTCAAAGAACATTTCTTTGCCATCGGTACAGAGCGCAAGGTGCACCATCCCTTGGTTCAGTCGCTGTTGCAACAAAGGTGATGAGACACTCGGATTGAAGGTCAGCTGTTGTGATCTTCGGGCTTTGCCGTTTTAACGCTAAGCCACATGGTGATTGCAAGGACGCCCACCACCACCGCCAATGAAGCAACAACAGGTACTTTGTAAACATCCACCAAGCACATTTTGGTGCCAATGAACATCAAAATGACAGCCAAGCCATAGTTGAGCAAGTGGAACTTGGAGGCCACGTTGGCCAACAAAAAGTACATGGCGCGCAGTCCCAGGATCGCAAAAACATTGCTGGTCAAAACGATGAACGCGTCGTCCGTGATGGCAAAGATAGCCGGTATGGAGTCCACTGCAAAAATGATGTCTGTGATGGCAATCAAGCAGATGACCATGAACAGTGGCGTTGCGATTTTCTTGCCATTTTCGACCGTCCAAAAGTTTTCACCGTCGTAAGACTTGCTGACCGGTATCAGCTTGTTCAGCAACTTGAGGGCAGGGTTGTCATCCAAGCTGGGTTCCTTGCCGGCAGCCCACCACATCTTGATGCCAGTGAGTACCAGGAACGCGCCAAACACATAAAGAATCCAGTGAAACTGGGCCAGTAGCCAACCACCGATCAAGATCATGACGGTGCGCAACACAATGGCGCCCACAATGCCAATCATGAGCACCCTTTTTTGATAGTGCGAGGGAACAGCAAAGTAGGTGAAGATCATTAAGAAGACAAAAATGTTGTCAACAGCCAGAGACTTCTCAATCAGATAGCCTGTTAAAAATTCGAGGGCTTTGTCGTTGGCCATTTCAGTGGAGTTGGCAGTGTCTTTCACGGCCCACCACAACAGACCGTTGAACAAGAAGCTCATGACAATCCAAACCACGGACCAGCGCAGCGCATCTTTCATGCTCATGTCTTGAGAGCCTTGTTTTTTGAGCATCCAAAAGTCAATGAACAAGGAGACTAAAACAATGACCACAAAAGTGATCCAAAGCCAAAGAGGGGCAATTGTTTGCATGATGAGAGCGTCTATGTAGGTTGTAGATTCAATGAAATTACAAAAATGCTTTGAGGTTCACTCTGTTTTTTTTGTATTAAATCACAACAATACTTCGGATAATTGGGATGGTTGATTCCTGTTTTCCGGAGTGTTTTCAGTCCAACATCATGCGCGACGTTCTCTGGGGGCTGTTTATGGCAGCACGTTCCCGAACACAATCAACAAAACCACCGCTGCAATCAAAAAGAATTTCAAGATGAAGCCTGTTTTGTCATTGCCTTCGGACTCATCGGCTTGACGCTTCTGACTTTCTTTGGGGTTGCCCGCTGAGGGTGGTGCTGGCAATGTCAACTTGGATTTCAAGCGACGAATGGCGTTTTGCATGACGACTTGAATCATAGGTGTTCCTTAAAGTTTCATTGTCAAGGATAACTCTAACCTCGTCCGAATAATCTGATATTTGTCAGGTCTATATCAAAGGGTTAGCATAGGACCATGAGTTCCTTGGACTTAACCCTGCTTTACCTCCTTGCTGCAGTGCTTGGGGTGGCCGCATGTCGGGTTTTCAAATTGCCACCCATGCTTGGCTACCTGGCGGTGGGCGTGGTCATTGGGCCCAATGCGCTGGCACTGGCGCAAAATTCTGAAGGCATACGCCATTTGGCCGAGTTTGGCGTTGTGTTCTTGATGTTTGTCATTGGCTTAGAGTTCAACTTGCCCAAACTCAAAAGCATGCGGCGCCATGTCTTTGGCCTGGGCTCCATGCAGGTCATCCTCACCATGGCCTGTGTCACTGTGGGGTCGATGTTTTTGGCCAGCATGGCGCCATCGATTTGGCAAATGCGTTGGCAAACCGCCTTGGCTTTGTCGGGCGCCTTGGCCATGAGCAGCACGGCCATTGTGATCAAGCTCATGGTGGACCGTTTAGAGCTTGACTCGGAGCATGGCAAGCGCGTGGTGGGCGTCTTGTTGTTTCAGGATTTGGCCCTGGTGCCTTTGTTGGTTCTCATTCCCGCTTTGGGTTCTGCGCCCGAGCAAATGGCCATGTCCTTGTTGTTGGCTGGCATCAAGGCCGCCTTGCTGTTGACGCTTCTTCTCACGGGTGGGCAACGCGTGATGCATGCTTGGTTAACTTTGGTGGCCAGGCGTCAAAGCCAAGAGCTGTTTGTGCTGAACATTTTGCTCACCACATTGGGCTTGGCATGGCTCACTGAAATGGCGGGTTTGAGTTTGGCGCTGGGTGCTTTTGTGGCCGGCATGTTGATTTCTGAAACCGAATTCAAGCACCAAGTTGAAACCGACATCAAGCCTTTTCACGATGTATTGCTGGGCCTGTTCTTCATCACCATTGGCATGATGCTCGATTGGCGCATTGTTTGGGATCGTTGGGAATTCGTGTTGCTGCTGGTCACTGTGCCTGTAGCTTTCAAGTTTTTGCTGATTGCCGCATTGACAAGGCTGAGTGGCGCCAGTGAAGGTGTTTCTTTAAGGACAGGCTTGTACTTGGCACAAGCCGGTGAATTTGGCTTTGTCTTGTTGACCTTGGGCAACCAAAATCAACTCATTCCGGCGGATTGGTTCAATCCTGTGCTGGCCAGCATGGTGCTGTCGATGCTGGCAACACCTTTCATTGTGATGAATGCCAACCGCTGGGTCATGAAATGGGCCAACAGCGATTGGTTGCAGCAGTCTTTGCAAATGACCCAAATGGCGCAGCAAAGCATCAGCACGGAGCAGCATGTCATCATCTGCGGCTATGGCAGGTGTGGTCAAAACTTGGCCAGATTGCTGAAAGCGCAAAACATTCCCTACATGGCCCTTGACCTCGACCCCGATCGTGTCAACGGTGCCTTGGCGCAAGGGGATCATGTGGCATTTGGTGACGCCGCCAGATTGCAGTCTCTGATGGCGGTGGGTTTGGCCAGGGCCAGTGCTGTGGTGGTCACGTACCTCGACAATGCGTCATCCTTGCGCGTGGTTGCCTTAACTCGAGAGCACTCACCCAAGGTTCCTGTGGTGGTGCGGACCAAAGATGATCGGGATCTTGAAAAGTTTCAAGCAGCCGGCGCGACAGAAGTGGTGCCTGAGTCCGTCGAGGGATCATTGATGCTGGCGACACACGCATTGGCTTTGATGGGCGTACCCATGAAACGGGTGATTCGCATGGTGCAAGCGCAAAGGCAGCAGCGCTATGAACTGCTCAGAGAGCAAACATTTTCGGAAGAATCTGAAGACGCAAGTCCCCGTTAACGCATTGGGGAATCAGTACACCCCAGCCAGTGGAGGCTTAGGGGTTGCAGACATCACACTGTGCTGCTGAAGCCCAAGTGTTGAGCTCTTTGATTTTCGCGTACCCGCAGTTGGCGCAGGACCATTGCTCGGCTTTGGGCAGTCGCGTAGGGGTGTGGCATGTTTTGCACAAGGCCCCTGCAATGAGTTGGGTCAGGCCGAATCCAGGCAATTGACATTGGGGGCAATGCGAGCCCAACAGCGCCTGAAGTTTTTCTGCAGTTTGCGCAATCACGTTCATGCGTGTGGGGTTCATGTGGGCGCGCATGTCGGTTTCAAGCCATAACGATGAATTGAGTGCCAAGGCGCTCTTCACCAGTGCTTGAAATGCATCCGGATCTTGAACACCTTTTTGAAAATAAGAATCTGATGGACTTCCCACAATCAAAGCATGGCTAGGAAACTGCGATTGCTTGGCAAACTCTTCAGCCTCTTTGAATGAGGTGATGCGCTGCGAAGCAAAATTGGTGTCTGCCGTGCCGTGCACAGCGTAAATGGCATGCTGATGTGAGGCGTCCCAGAAGGCCAATACTTCGTAATTCCAAGGCAAAAGATGGACCTGCGGATGGGGGCCAAAGGCGCCTTCACTGCCCAATCCAAAGGCATGGCCTGTCAATTCACACGCCAGTTGTGCTTTCTTCAAAGCCGTTTGCATTTGGCTTAATTCGCGGGCTTTCTCGTTGGTGAAGGTGCCCAAGGTGTCTGTGTTGAAAGCGTCATGCAGAACGACGTCAAAACCACTTTTCGCCATGGCTTTTTTGACAGCCACATCTTTGTGGTGACAAGTTAAGAATGCGAGGGTGTGCGCCATGTCATGACCGTTCAAGCGACATACTTTTGCGCAATTTGAAAATAGAAGGGAATGCCCAGAATGATGTTCAGCGGAAACGTCAGACCCAAAGACAGGCCAAGGTACAACGTGGGCGAAGCTTCCGGTATGGCCAGCTTCAAGGCGGCGGGCACAGCAATGTAAGAAGCACTGGCGGCCAGCACCATGAGGAGGAATGAATCACCCAAGGACAGTTGGAGCGCCAGTGCAACCATGAGGGCAATGCCGCTGTGAATCAAGGGGCCCAAAGTGGCGTAGGCCATCAGCCAAGGTGACTGGCCCTTCAGGTTGGGAAAGTTTCTGGCAGTGGTCAAGCCCATGTCCAGTAAGAAGAAGGCGAGCATGCCCTTGAACAAGTCCACCGAAAACGGCGCCATCATTGCTTTGCCTTGGTCGCCCGACAAAATGCCCACCAACATGGCGCCAAGCAAAAGAAGTTGCGCGCCATCCGTCAATGACTCGTGGAGGGTTTGACGCAAGCTGTGGACTTGTCCATTCGAAGTTGTCGCAGTCTGAGTTCGCACTGAGTTGACCCAAAAAACAGCCAACAAAATAGCTGGCGATTCCATCACGGCCATGGCCGCCGACATGTGGCCTGAATAGGACACTTGTTGACCGTCTAAAAATTGCACACTGGTGATAAAGGTGACGGCGCTGACGGAGCCATATGTGGCGGCAATTGCCGCGGCGTCAAAGGGGCCAGTTAGTTTTTTGAGAACTTGGTAGCCCGCCAAAGGAATGATGATGGCAAGCAGCAGGGCGGCACCTAAACCCTTGACAACCTCGAGTGTCAAGCCAGACTGTGCCAAGGCAAATCCACCCTTGAGGCCCAGTGCCATGAGCAGGTAAAGCGATAAAAATTTGGAAATTGGGGCGGGTATTTCCAAATTCGACTTGACCAAGCCCGCACCAACCCCGAAAAGAAAAAACAAGATGGCTGGGTCCATGAAGTTGTTCAGCATGATCTTGTTTGTTTTTTTATCTTGAAGGCACGAGTGAGCAGATTTTTATGGAATCTCTTTAACCTTTCCTGATGTATGTGAATTGAGCAGGAAGCCGAGCCCATTAACGCAGTTGGCCGGCTGCCAGCAAATCTTTGACATTGCTGTCGCCGCCGACCAAGACGCCTTCTACAAACACCATGGGGAAGGTGGGCCAGCCGGACCACAATTTGAGGGCATTGCGTTTGCGCCAGTCGCTGAAATAACTGCCGTATTCCAAATAATGATGCTGGATGTTGGCATCAGAAAGGCGTTTGCGAACCGCTTTGCAAACGGGATTTTGGCGCATGCCCACCACGACAACGCGATGTTGGGCGATGGCTGCTTGCACCTCTTCCACCACCTCACGGTGATGGTTGGCAATGAGGCCCTGAATGGCGGGATGAATGTGGGATTCGTTCAAAATGTGTCTTGGCATGGCGCGTCCTCAAAAAAATGAAATATTGGGGCAAAGCCTGATTCTGACGAAATGACAAGGCCTCGATGTTCGAAGGATAATGCGGAAATGACGTACCCAACCCTTGACGAATCCATTGGCAACACACCCCTGGTGAGGTTGCAACGCCTGTCCGCCGAGTTGATGGCCCCCAAAGGCAATGTCATTCTGGGCAAACTTGAAGGCAACAACCCAGCAGGCTCGGTCAAAGACCGCCCCGCGCTGTCCATGATCAAGCGCGCGGAAGAACGCGGCGAAATCAAGCCCGGTGACACCCTCATCGAAGCCACCTCCGGCAACACCGGCATTGCCTTGGCCATGGCCGCTGCCATCAAAGGCTATCGCATGATTTTGATCATGCCCGAAGACCTGTCGATTGAGCGCGCTCAAACCATGAAGGCCTTTGGTGCTGAACTCATTTTGACCCCCAAGAGCGGCGGCATGGAATACGCCCGCGATTTGGCGGACAACATGGCTGCGCAGGGCAAGGGCCGCATCCTGGATCAGTTTTCCAATCCAGACAATCCACGCATTCACTATGAAACCACAGGCCCCGAAATCTGGGCGCAAACCGAAGGTCGCATCACGCACTTCGTGAGTGCCATGGGCACCACCGGCACCATCACGGGGGTGTCGCAGTTTTTGAAAGAGAAGAATCCCAAGGTTCAAATTGTGGGCGCACAACCCAGCGAGGGTTCGCGCATTCCTGGCATTCGGAAGTGGCCTGAAGAGTATTTGCCCAAAATTTACAACCCAGCCAATGTCGATGAGCTGATCTACGTCAGCCAAGACGATGCAGAGGACACTTGCCGTCAGATGGCCCGTGAAGAAGGCTTGTTTGCTGGCATTTCAGCCTCGGGAGCATGCTGGGTGGCGCAGCAAATCGCTGCACGCGAAAGCAATGCCACCATCGTTTTCATTGTGTGCGATCGCGGTGATCGTTACCTTTCAACCGGAGTGTTCCCTGCATGACCGAATATCGCTTTTGTCCTTGTTGCGGTGCGCCGCTGTCGTGGTTGCCGCAAATGGAAGATGGCGGTGAAAAATTGCGCTTGCGTTGCACCGAATGCAGCTTCACGCATTGGAACAATCCCACGCCGGTGTTGGCTGGCATTGTGCAAGTGGGCAATCAAATTTTGTTGGCACGCAACGCCGCTTGGACCGGCCGTAAATTTGCGTTGATCACTGGCTTCATGGAAGCGGGTGAAACACCTGAAGAAGGCATCTCCCGTGAGATTGCAGAAGAAACCAACCTGCAAGTCAGTGCACTCAAACTCATTGGTGTGTACGACTTCCAGCGCATGAACCAAGTCATCATTGCTTATCACGCTTTGGCCTCTGGCAACGTTCGTTTGTCGCCCGAGTTGGCAGAATACAAGATGTTCAACTTTGATGAGTTGGTGTGCTGGCCTGCGGGTACAGGCTATGCGCTGGGCGATTGGCTGCGTACCATCGGCATTGAGCCTAAGTTCATGACTTGGGAAGAGCGAGATGCGCAAGGACGCACTTCGGAATAACAGCCTGAAAAGAAAAAAGAAGAGATTGCAAAATGAGCTTGTCGTTTGACGTTGAACTGGACACCTGTGGTTTGAATTGCCCCTTGCCTATTTTGAAGGCCAAGAAGTCATTGACGGCCATGACCTCAGGTCAAGTGCTGAAAGTGCTGTCCACCGATCCAGGCGCTTTGCGCGATTTTGAAGCGTTTGCCAGGCAAACGGGCAATGAGTTGTTGGCCCAAGAAACAGAAGGCGAACGTTTTTTGATTTGGTTGAAGCGTCGCTGAAAAAAAGCTTCACAGAGTGAGGCTTTTGAGATGTTCGATTTGAGTTCAAAGACTCAAAGTTTTCAGATAGGCTCTGAAAGCTTCACCTACTTGCGGGTGTTCCAAAGCCAATTCAACTGTGGCTTCTAAGAAACCCTCTTTGCTGCCGCAATCGTAGCGTTTGCCTTCGTATTGAAAGGCGTACACAGCCTCTTTGGATTTCAAACGTGCAATGGCATCGGTCAACTGAATCTCGCCGCCAACCCCTGTGGGTTGATTTCGGATCTCATCAAAAATACCTGGGGTGAGAATGTAGCGACCCGCAACACCCATGCGCGAGGGGGCTTGCTCGGGTGCAGGTTTCTCTACAATTTGTTCGACGCGAATCAATTGCTTGCCAGCGGATTCGCCCGCCACAATGCCATAGCGTTTGACGTGCGCTAGAGGTACCTCTTGCACCGCCAAAATAGAGCGACCTTGCTGCTCATACGCTTTGACCATTTGGGCCAATACAGAAGGCCCACCTTTGCGACCTACCATGAGGTCATCTGCCAACAACACTGCAAAAGGTTCGCGACCCACCATGGCTTCCGCACATAAAACAGCGTGTCCCAGGCCAAGCGAGCGGGGCTGACGTACATAGGCGCAAACCATGTCGTCGGGCTGCACAGAGCGGACCAATTTCAACAACTCGTCCTTGTGGGCGCTTTCCAATTCGGTTTCGAGTTCGTAAGCGGTGTCAAAGTGATCTTCAATGGCGCGTTTGCTGCGGCCCGTGACGAAGATCATGTGGCGCACGCCTGCTGAGTAGGCTTCTTCAACAGCGTACTGAATGAGCGGCTTGTCCACCACGGGCAACATTTCCTTGGGTGCCGCTTTGGTGGCTGGCAAGAAACGAGTGCCCAAACCAGCGACTGGAAAGACGGCTTTGCGAATGCTGGGTTGATTGCTCATGGCTGTGCTTTCATTGTCAAGATTTGGCAGGCGTCGCTTCAAGCTGGCCAAGCTGGGCTTTCACTTTCAGCAAGGTGGCCTCAAAGTCGGCCACGCGCTTTCGTTCTTGATCGATCACTGCGGGTGGGGCTTTGGCCACAAAGGCCTCATTGCTCAGCTTGCCATTGGCTTTGCCAATTTCGCCCTCTAAGCGGGCCACTTCTTTGCTGAGACGAATCTTCTCTGCGGCCACGTCCACTTCCATGAACAAGCACAGACGCGCTTCGCCCACCACGGCCACAGGCGCAGCGGCAGCAGCTTGGGTCCACTCGGCTTCGTTGTCAAACACTTTCACTTCGTTCAATTTGGCCAAGGCTTGCAACACAGGGCCAGCAGATTTCATGAACTCTGCATCGCCCAATACATACAAAGGTAATTTGGTGGCAGGCGAGACGTTCATCTCACCGCGCAAATTGCGGCAGGCATCCACCAGCGTTTTGAGCTTGGCCACATGCGCCTCGGCTTGTTCGTCGATGCGCTCGGGTTGTGACACAGGGTAGGCCGCAATGCTGACCGAAGGACCTGCACGACCCGCCACGGGCGCCACCTTTTGCCACAACTCTTCAGAGATGAAGGGGGTGATGGGGTGCACCAAACGCAGAATGGTTTCCAAAACGCGAATGAGTGTGCGACGGGTCGCGCGTTGCTGTGAGGCATCGCCCGTGTTGATTTGCACTTTGGCAATTTCCAAATACCAGTCGCAAAACTCGTTCCACACAAAGTCGTAGATGGCGTTGGCCACGTTGTCCAAGCGATATTCTGCAAAGCCCTTAGCCACGTCGGCTTCGACGCGTTGAATTTTGGAAGAGATCCAACGATCGGCTTGGCTGAAAGTCAAATAACCATGTGCAGGTCCACCCACCGCGCATTCGGCTTTGGTGTGTTCCTTCAGACCACAATCTTGGCCTTCGCAGTTCATCAGCACAAAGCGTGTGGCGTTCCACAGCTTGTTGCAGAAGTTGCGATAGCCTTCGCAGCGCTTGCTGTCAAAGTTGATGCTGCGGCCCAAGGAGGCCAAAGCGGCGAAGGTGAAGCGCAGTGCATCTGCACCGTAGGCTGGAATGCCTTCGGGGAATTCTTTTTGCGTGTTCTTGCGCACTTGCGGTGCCGTCTCGGGCTTGCGCAAACCTTGTGAACGCTTTTCGAGCAAAGGCTCTAAAGAAATGCCGTCAATCAAGTCGACGGGGTCGAGCACATTGCCTTCCGACTTGCTCATCTTCTTGCCTTGGGCATCGCGCACCAAACCGTGGATGTAGACATATTTGAAAGGCACGCGACCTGTGAAGTGCGTGGTCATCATGATCATTCGAGCTACCCAGAAGAAGATGATGTCGTAACCAGTGACCAACACGGAGGAGGGCAGGTACAAGTCGTAGTCTTGTGTTTTGTTGGTGCCGGAGGTGGCCACGGCCTCTGGCCAACCCATGGTGGAGAAGGGCACCAAGGCTGAGGAATACCAAGTGTCGAGTACGTCTTCATCGCGCTTGAGTTTCTTGCCTGCACCAGCTTGCGCTTGAGCTTCAGCTTCCGACTTGGCTACATACACATTGCCTTCTTCGTCGTACCAAGCGGGAATTTGATGGCCCCACCAGAGTTGACGTGAGATGCACCAGTCTTGAATGTTGTTCATCCACTGGTCGTAAGTGTTGACCCAGTTCTCGGGCACAAAGCTCACTTGGCCGGAGTGCACCGCATCAATGGCTTTTTGCGCAATGCTCTTACCTGTGGGGTCTTGGGGGCTGACTTTGTTCACAGCCACAAACCATTGGTCTGTGAGCATGGGTTCCACCACTTGTCCGGTGCGTGCGCAAATCGGCAACATCAGTTTATGGGCTTTGATTTCAATCAGCAGACCTTGTGCTTCCAAGTCTTTGATCACAGCCTTGCGTGCCACAAAGCGGTCCATGCCTTGGTAGGCTTTGGGGCCGTTTTCGTTCACAGTGGCCGTCAATGTGAAGATGGTGATCAGCGGCAGGTTGTGTCGCATGGAGCATGCGTAGTCGTTGGCGTCGTGCGCGCCGGTGATCTTGACGCAACCCGAGCCAAATTCGCGATCGACAAAGTCGTCGGCAATGATGGGGATCTGGCGATCGCACAAAGGCAGATCCACTTTTTTGCCCACCAAGTGTTTGTAACGCTCGTCTTCGGGGTGAACCGCCAAAGCACCGTCGGCCATCATGGTTTCGGGACGGGTGGTGGCAATGGTCATGCCTTTTTGCATGACGCCGTCAATCAGTTGTGGGCCGTCTGCAAAGGGGTACAAGATGTAATGCATCTTGCCGTCGGCTTCTGTGTTTTCCACTTCCAAGTCGGACACGGCGCTTTGCAACACAGGGTCCCAGCTGACCAGGCGCTTGCCGCGATAAATCAGACCTTGCTCGTACAACTTCACAAAGGTTTCGGACACCACTTTGGACAGCTTGTCGTCCATGGTGAAGTACTCGCGCGTCCAGTCCACGCTGTCGCCCATGCGGCGCATTTGCTGCGTGATGGTGTTGCCCGATTGTTCTTTCCATTCCCACACTTTGGATACAAAGTTTTTACGGGCTTCGGCAGGCGTTGGGCCCATGTCGTGGCGGCTGATGCCCTGGCCTTGCAACTGGCGCTCCACCACAATTTGCGTGGCAATGCCGGCATGGTCAGTGCCTGGAATCCAAGCGGTGTTGTAGCCCATCATGCGGTGGTAGCGCGTGAGGCTGTCCATGATGGTTTGGTTAAATGCATGGCCCATGTGCAGGGTGCCTGTCACATTGGGGGGGGGCAATTGGATGGCGAAGTTGGGTGCGTCAGCTTTGGGCGCTTGGCTGCCTCGGTGGCCTGCAATGCCGTAACCGCGTTTTTCCCATTCGGGGCCCCAGTGGGCTTCTAAGGCTGCTGGCTCAAAAGACTTGGACAGGCTTTCAAGGCCGGGTTGCTGAAGGGCGGGGGTGGACTCGTTGCTCATGGGCTGAATGGTTAGAGATTGCCCTAGGGCAATGTCATGAATGTTCTAAAGCCATGATTTTACTGGGCAAGAGCCCTGATTCCCGGCTAATTGCCCATTCCAGTACCCATGAAAGGCAATCCAGGTTGGTTCAGGATCAGTTCTTGGCCGATTCGATGCAATCCCGCAAGACAGCGGCATCGCCAACCTGATTGGCCAGCAGCAAAATCAGGCGCATGTTCAATTGCTCAGACTGCTCAGCGCTGAGGCCCTCATGGGCATTCAGCAGCTGCTCGTAAAAGGTGTCGGCGTCTTGCAGGTTCAGTTCTGTTTTCATCATGATGTCCGAAAGTGATCAAAGACCCAAAGAAGTGGCCACGGCGCCAACCAACTCACCGTTGATCGCTTTGCCTGTATCGGCCAAATAACCATCGGGTCGAATGAGGGCCCAACCGCCTGCTGGCACTGCTGCACAGGCACTTTGCAGGCGGCCTTGCTTGTCCCAAACATGCTCCCGCGCTTGCACGTGATCACCTTGCGTCAAAACTTGCACGCAACGCACAGGAAGACCCGAAAGACTCAGTTCTTGGAGTCGTTTCAAAGATGCTTTGGTTTGCTCACCAAAAACCAAAATGAGCAAGCGGCCATCTGCCCACTGAAGCAGATCATTCAAAGCACCTGTTTTGCCAGGACGCCACTGAATTTTTACGTTTTGAACGGACATGCCGCCGTTGTCACCACAAATGCGCGAGCCTCGATACGTGTTGGCCACAGCCATTCGGCCCGTGTTCACCAAAGAACGTGCAAAGGGATGCTGTTTGGCCAAGCTGATGGTGGCCTTTCTAAACGCGCGTTCAATGCCGTCGGCTGGTCTTAAAAATCTGGCCGTGCGACGCGTGACCTTGACGTTTTCTTGAGCCGCTTCAAGACGTTCGTCGTTGTAACTTTCGAGGAGGGCTTCATCGGCATGGCCGCGCAATACGGCTGCCAATTTCCAAGCTAAGTTGTCGGCATCCGCAACACCCGTGTTGCCGCCACGCGCGCCAAAGGGGTTCACAATTTTGGCGGTATCCCCCATGAAAAATACGCGGCCCATGCGCAATGTGTTGAGGCATTGGCTTTTGTAAGCGTAGGGGCCCACCCACACGATGTCGACCTTCACATCTTTGCCAAACTGGCGCTCCAAGCGTTCTCGAACAACGTCTTCGCGGCTGATGTAAGCGGCATCGGCATTGGGTTCCATTTGGTAGTCAATGCGCCACACATCATCGGCCATCAAGTGTTGCCACACTGCGCGGTTTTCGTTGAAAGGGGCTTCAATCCAGGTGTGTCGCTCTGTTGGCGGGCGGGTGTCAAAGCGAACGTCCGCAATGCACCAACGGTCATCGCCTTTTTTGCTTTCCATGGTGACACCTGTCCAAGCATGAAAGGGCGTGTGCGAGCCCGATGCGTCGATCACATGATCGGCTTGAATGTCGTAAGAGCCCTCTGGGGTTTCCACACTGAGCGTTGCGAAATCTTTGTTCTGTTTGAAAGCCTTCACACGCGACTGCCAGCGCAAATCAACACTTCCCAGTTCTTGAATGCGTTCCACCAAAAAGCCCTCAATGTAGAACTGCTGGATGTTGATGAACGCAGGTTGTTCTGAGAGGCTGAAATTGCTTTGCTGCTTGAGGTCAAAGTTGTAGACCTCGTCATCACCCGCAAAAGTGCGGCCCACACTCCATTGAATGCCCTTCTTGGCGATGCGATCAAAAATGCCCAGTTTGTTAAAAATCTCGAGAGACTTTTGGGTGTAACAAATGCCGCGGGAGGACGCTCCTTTAACCCCCACTGTGTTGTCTTCGTCTAGCAGCACGGCCTTGATGCCCAAATTGGCCAAGGCGCACGCCAAGGTGAGGCCCGTGATGCCGCCACCCACAATGACCACTGCATGGCGCAAGGTTTTGTTGTTGACCAATTCAGGTGGCTTGACGAAGGGGTATTCAGGTAAGGTGTAACCGGTGCCTTCTGTAAATTCATACCCATTGGTGAATTGAACTTCTTTGAAAGTGGGCGTGTTCATCGCTGTCCTTTGGAGTGGTGCCTGTCTCAGGTCGAACTTTAACAATACTGCCGACCCTATTTTTGACTAAACTACTTTTGTTTTCGTTTCTTTCTTGGAAATGAATTTTGCAGTGAAATCCTTTTAGGAAAATGACATGGCTGAACTCAAAGGCTCTCGCACCGAACAATGCCTCAAAGAGGCTTTTGCCATTGAATCGCAGGTGCAACTGCGTTACATGTACTTTGCCAACAAAGCCGACTTAGAAGGCAAAAGCGACGTGGCCGCTTTGTTTCGGTCGTCTGCCCAAGGCGAAACGGGGCATGCGCATGGCCATTTGGAGTTCCTCGAGCAATCCGGCGACCCCGCCACAGGCTTGCCCATGGGCAACACCCGGCAAAACTTAGCCGCCGCTGTGGCCAGTGAAAAGCACGAGTCCACCCATGTCTACCCCGCAATGGCCAAGACGGCGCGTGAGGAAGGCTTTGATGACATTGCCGACTGGTTTGAAACCTTGGCCAAGGCTGAGCGTTCGCACACCCTGCGCTACGAAAAAGCATTGAACGACTTGGTGGATTGAAAGGCGCACATCCCATCCGATGGCCAGTTGCCAGATAATGGTGTCCTCAAAGGGCTCTGCGCATGTTGTTACTTTTATCACCCGCTAAATCGTTGGACTACGAGACACCCGTGGAAGGCGTGTCACACACCTTGCCTCAATTTGTCAGTCAGTCAGCCGAGTTGATTGAGGTGTTGAAACCCAAAACACCTGCGCAAATTGCGGAGTTGATGGACTTGAGCGACAACTTGGCGGCGCTCAATGTGGCGCGTTATGAAACATGGCGTCCCAAATTCACGGCCAAGAATTCCAAGCAAGCCGTCTTGGCATTCAATGGCGATGTCTACGATGGCTTAGACGCCAAGACACTCAAAGTCAAAGACCTTGAATGGGCGCAAGACCATGTGTGTATTTTGAGTGGCCTCTATGGCGTGTTGCGCCCCTTGGATTGGATGCAGCCTTACCGCTTGGAAATGGGCACGGCTTTGACCAATCCGCGTGGCAAAAACTTGTACCAATTTTGGGGCAGCAGCATTGCAGATTACCTCAATCAGCGCTTAAGCAAAGACAAAACACCTGTGATCATCAACTTGGCATCGCAAGAGTATTTCAAAGCGGTTGATCTCAAAACGCTGCAGGCCCGTGTGGTGGAGTGTGTGTTTGAAGATTACAAGAGCGGCAAATACAAAGTGATCAGCTTTTTTGCCAAACGCGCACGCGGTTTGCTGGCGCGCTACGCCATTCAAAAACAAATCAAAAATCCAGAGAAGCTTAAAGACTTTGATGCCGATGGCTACGGTTTTGTGGCTTCTGCGTCTGACGAAAACCGTTGGGTGTTTCGCCGCCGCGTAAAAGGTGTTGTATGAACCAGCCTGAACAATCCCAATTGGGAAAAAACAGCGCGTATGTTGATCAATACGACGCGTCGTTGTTGTTTCCTATTCCTCGATCCGTCAAGCGAGAAGAACTGGGCATTCAAGGTGCGCCCATTTTCTTTGGCGCCGATCTGTGGACAGCTTTTGAGCTGTCGTGGCTCAACTTAAAAGGCAAGCCCCAAGTGGCGCTGGCGCACATCACAGTGCCCGCAGAAAGCACACACATCATTGAAAGCAAATCGTTCAAGTTGTACTTGAACAGTTTCAATGCCACGAAATTTGTGGATGCGCAAGCAGTGCGCGATTGCATGCGCGAAGACTTGGACCAAGCCTTGTGGCATGGGAGCCAAATCAAAGCGCGCTGCGGTGTGAAGATCATCTTGCCCGAAGAATTTGACAAAGAGCCCGTGCACGAATTGGACGGCCTGAATTTGGACCGCATGGACATTGAGTGCACCCAGTATCAACCGGCTCCCGAGTTGCTCACGGCAGAACACAATGAAGCGCCCGTGACAGAAACTTTTGTGAGCCATCTCCTCAAAAGTAATTGCCTGGTAACAGGGCAACCCGACTGGGGCAGTGTGCAAATTTCTTATTCAGGCGCACAAATTGACCAGGCGGGCTTGCTGCAGTACATCGTGAGTTTCAGAAATCACAATGAATTCCATGAGCAATGTGTTGAGCGCATCTTCATGGACATCTGGACGCGCTGCAAACCTCTCAAGCTCACGGTGTATGCGCGGTACACGCGTCGCGGTGGGCTGGACATCAATCCTTGGCGCACCAGCCATCCGCAATCACCTCCGGCCAATATTCGCACGGCCAGGCAGTAAGCGCGTTAGCCGTAGGTTTTAAAACCTTTGAGAGGCGTCAACGGCGGAAAGTTGGCAGGGCGTTTTTCTTTGGCCGCCACAATGGCTTCGCGAATGTGTGGGTTGCTCCAGATGGCGCCTTGCAGCCAACCCATTTGTCGCAGGCTGTCTTCCACACTGTGATCGCGCGCGTAGTTGAGGGCTTGCTTGGTGCCCCAAATGGCCACAGGTGGTTTGTTGGCCATCTCTTTAGCGCAGGCCAAGGCGCCTGCCACCATGGCTTCTTGCGTGTCGAACACTTGCGTCACCAAGCCGTGGTTCAGGGCATTGGCCGCGCTTAACCTGCGACCGGTATAGGCCAACTCTTTGACCAAGCCCATGGGCAACAATTTGGGCAAGCGCTGCAGCGTACCCACATCGGCCACCATGCCAATGTTGATTTCTTGAATGCAGAAAAACGCATCTTGTGTGGCGTAGCGAATGCAGCACGCTGTGACCATGTCGACAGCACCGCCAATGCAGCCGCCATGAATGGCTGCAATGACGGGAATTCGCATGCTTTCCAACAAGGTGAAGGTCGATTGCATGTCGGTGAGCGAGTCATAAATGGCGGCTCGACCTTCAGGGCTGTCGGCATCCATCGAAATGGCGCCTGAAAATGTTTCTAGGGCCATGCCCGCCGAAAAATGTTTGCCAGTACTTGAAATCACCAATGCTCTGGCTTGGCCTTCGTTGTTCAATTGGTGCAGCACGGTATCAAGTTCGCGCCAAAACGTGGGATGCATAGTGTTGAGCGATTCGGGCTTGTTCAGTACCAAATGCGCAACGTGGTCATTCATCGTCAAAGAAAAGCAGTTGAGTTTGTCCATGGGGATCGGCCTCGTGCAGAGCAGGGTGGGTGGGATTTTGCGAACTGTAGCTTGCGTTGTTCTCAGGGACTGTCCCGTGTTTGACCAAAGAGCCTACGCGGACGCCCAGTAGGCGAAGTTTGCGGGCGAGGTCGACGCGCTTTAAGCACAACCCCGCAAACTTGCGAATTTCTGCGGCATCTTGCGTGTAGAAGGTGAGGGTTTGATCTCGCGTCACGCTTTTGAAGTTGTCGTAGCGCAGCTTGATGCCAATGGTTTTGCCGTCATAGCCTTTGCGCTTTAAATCGGCCGCCAACTGTTGGCACAGACGCGTGAACACTTTGCCCAGTTCTTCTTTGTCGCGCACGGCATGCAGGTCGGTTTCAAAGGTGGTTTCACGGCTGATGCTGACAGGCTCGCTTTCGGTGCTGATGGGGCGGTCGTCTCGCCCCCATGCGGCTTCATGCAGCCAGGCGCCATAGACTTTGCCAAAGTGCATTTGCAACCAAGGCAATTCACAAGCGGCCAACTGGCCAATGGTTTCAATGCCGTGCAGCTTGAGTTTCTCATCGGCCTTGGGGCCTACACCGTTGATCTTGCGGCAACTGAGTGGCCAGATGGCTGTTTGCAAGTCTTCTTCGTGAACGATGGAAATGCCGTTGGGCTTGTTGAACTCACTCGCCATTTTGGCAATCAGTTTGTTGGGTGCAACGCCCACCGAGCAAGTCAGCCCTGTGGCCTCAAAAATGCATTTTTGAATGAGACGTGCCAAGACCCTGCCGCCTTCGCGTTGCCCTCCAGGTACCTCTGTGAAATCGATGTAGACCTCGTCCACGCCCCGGTCTTCCATGAGGGGCGCGATGTCCGTGATGATGCCTTTGAAGACTCTGGAGTAGTGCCGGTATTGGTCAAAGTCCACAGGCAGCAAAATGGCTTGGGGGCACAGCTTGGCGGCCTTCATGAGACCCATGGCCGAGCCAATGCCAAATTGCCTAGCGGCGTAAGTAGCCGTGGTGATCACACCTCGGCCTGTATAGCCTTCGATGCGTGGAAAAAAATCCAGAGGAATTTCAGACAGCTTGTCGGCCGACCATTCGTAGTCTGGGTGCGCTGCCCGCAGGCGTCCTAGCAAGTCATCTTCCTTGCGCCTGCCGCCGCCAATCACCACCGGCAAGCCTTTGAGTTGTGGGTAACGCAACAACTCGACCGACGCGTAAAACGCGTCCATGTCGAGGTGGGCAATGCGCCGCTTCAGGGGCGATGCAGGTGCTTTGGGGTCGGTCACAAACTCAAAGCAGATTGGCGGGTTTTACTGAGGAAAAGTGCCTGGCAACAAGATGCTCTTGTCGACCGTGTCCATTTGCGTGCGACCGCAAAAGGCCATGGTCAAGTCGAGCTCGTTGTGAATGATTTGCAGAGCTTTCTCAACACCGGGTTGGCCCATGGCGCCCAAGCCGTACAAAAATGCGCGGCCAATGTAGGTGCCTTGTGCACCCAGTGCGCGCGCCTTCAGTACATCTTGACCGCTGCGAATGCCGCCGTCCATGTGCACTTCAATTTGCTTGCCCACGGCATCCACAATGGCGGGAAGGGCTTCAATGCTGCTTTGGGCGCCGTCGAGTTGACGGCCACCATGGTTGCTCACAATCATGGCATCAGCACCGCTTTCAACGGCCAAACGCGCATCTTCAACGTCTTGAATGCCCTTCAAAATAATTTTGCCGCCCCAGCGTTTTTTGATCCATTCCACATCGCCCCAATTCAGGCGAGGGTCAAACTGTTGCGCTGTCCACGCGGACAAGGAGCCCATGTTTTCAACGCCCTTAACGTGACCCACGATGTTGCCAAACCCGCGGCGGGGTGTGCCCAACATGCCCAAAGCCCAGCGGGGCTTGGTGGCAATGTTGATCATGTTGGCCAATGTTAATTTGGGGGGTGCAGACAAACCATTTTTCAAATCTTTGTGACGTTGACCCAAGATCTGTAAATCCAAGGTGATGACCAAAGCAGAGCAATTGGCAGCGCGTGCGCGTTCAATCAAGCGCTCAATGAAATCGCGGTCTCGCATGACGTACAACTGAAACCAGAAGGGGTGACCGTCGGTGCCTTTGGACACATCTTCAATCGAGCAAATGCTCATGGTGGACAGCGTGAAGGGAATGCCAAATTTTTTGGCGGCGCGAGCTGCCAAGATTTCGCCATCGGCGTGTTGCATGCCAGTCAAGCCAGTTGGCGCAATGGCCACTGGCATGGCCACTTTTTGGCCAATCATGGTGGTGGCGGTACTGCGACCTTCCATGTTGACAGCCACCCGCTGACGAAGCTTGATCTTCTGAAAATCGCTTTCGTTGGCGCGGTAGGTGCTCTCAGTCCATGAGCCACTGTCTGCATAGTCGTAGAACATGCGGGGTACACGTTTTTGGGCCAGGATGCGAAGTTCTTCAATGGTGGTGATCACGGACATCTTTAATTTCCAATGCGGATGGTTTTATTGCGGTTTGGGCGATTCAAGTGTATCAACTGCAACTGACGCTGCCACAGCCTGACATGGTGACATTCTTAATCACGGAGGGATCGGCCAGCGTTTCTGTCACGCTGTCAAAGTTCACAGATTTCAAGTGCTGCGCCAAACCTGCATCCATGCTGGCAGCGTGTTGCGGAAACCATTCTGCGAGCGCCTCTGCCAAGCGTGAAATGATCTCATGGTCGCCTTGAACATAATGAGTTTCAACAGCACGCATGGTTTCCAAAATGGTGGCGTGTTGACCTGCATGGCAGTTGTCTTCGCTGAAGCCTGTGGCCAGCATCCAGCGATCTTCTTGGGCGAAATGTTCTACCGTGTGGTTCAGAAATTCGCGGTACAAATTGAGCTGCTCTGTTTGCGGTGTTAGCAGCAAGGCATTCAGCATGGTCACAAACTCTTCGTGAGTGTGGTCCATGCGCTCATCACCTGTGTGCAACTCAGACGTCCAGTTCAGGCCTGCTGCATAGGGCGACACAGAAGTGGCTTCGGTTTGCGTGGCTTCCATCATCTCTACCTTTTAGAAATTCAAACGCGCATGATGACGCGCAATTTGTTGACGCACTTGATCTGGCGCAGTACCGCCTAAAGTTTTGCGGGCATTCAAGGAGCCCACCAAGCTGAGGCACTCAAACACATCGGCTTGAATGGCCGGGTTGAATTGCTGCAAGGTACTTAGTGGCAGTTCGCTCAAGTCCAAGTTTTGGGTTTGGGCTGTTTTGACGGCGTGTGCCACCACCTCGTGCGCATCGCGGAAGGGCAAGCCCTTTTTGACCAAGTAGTCGGCCAAATCGGTGGCCGTGGCATAGCCCTTTTTAGTCGCAGCTTCCATGGCCTCGGCATTGACGGTGATGCCGCCTTCTTTTTGGCCGGTCTGTGCATTGATTTGGCCGCCGATCATTTCGCTGAAGATGCGCAGCGTGTCTTTGAGCGTATCCACGGTGTCAAACAAAGGCTCTTTGTCTTCTTGGTTGTCTTTGTTGTAGGCCAGTGGTTGGCCTTTCATCAATGTGATCAGGCCCATCAAGTGGCCCACCACACGACCTGTTTTGCCACGTGCCAATTCGGGCACGTCGGGGTTTTTCTTCTGCGGCATGATGGAGCTGCCGGTGGTGAAGCGGTCGGCAATTTTCACAAAGCCGAAGTTTTGGCTCATCCATAAAATGAGTTCTTCACTCAAGCGGCTGATGTGCACCATGCACAAAGACGCCGCTGCGGTAAATTCAATGGCGAAGTCGCGGTCGCTCACGCCATCTAAACTGTTTTGGCTGACGCACGCATTGCCATTTTCATCCACCATGCCAAGGCTCTTGGCAACACGTTCGCGATCGAGCGGGTAAGTGGTACCAGCCAAAGCTGCAGAGCCTAAGGGCAAGCGGTTGGTACGGCGACGCACATCGGCCATGCGTTCGGCATCGCGCGCAAACATTTCGACATAGGCCAACAGGTGATGTGCAAAGCTCACAGGCTGTGCCACTTGCAAGTGCGTGAAGCCGGGCAAGATGACATCGACATTGCGCTCGGCCACTTCGATCAATGACTTTTGCAGGTCGTTCAGCAAGCCGCCAATCAGATCGATTTCGCTGACCAACCAAAGGCGCACATCGGTGGCCACTTGGTCGTTGCGGCTGCGACCTGTGTGCAGCCGTTTGCCTGCATCGCCCACAATTTGCGTCAGGCGCGCTTCAATGTTCAGGTGCACATCTTCCAAGTCCAGCTTCCAGTCAAACTGACCCTTGGAGATTTCTTCGGTAATTTGGGCCATGCCGCGCTGAATGTCGGCAAAGTCTTGGGCGCTGATGATTTTTTGCGCAGACAGCATCTCGGCGTGCGCCAAACTACCCTGAATGTCCGACTGCCACAGTCGCTTGTCGAAAAAGACGCTGGAGGTGTAGCGCTTCACCAAGTCGCTCATGGGCTCGGAAAACAAGGCCGACCAGGCCTGGGACTTTTGATCGAATTGGTTTTTAGACATTCTCGGATTTTATCGGGTTGCCGGGCTTTTAAAACCGGCCGCTGCCCTCCAAAATAAGCTGAAAATGCCAAAAAACAGCCTCCCTAGGACTTAACCCGTATTTCTCAGTCCCGCGGCAATGCCGTTGATGGAGATGTGAATACCGCGTTGAACCCGTTCGTCGGCCTTGCCTTCGCGATAACGTCGAATCAGTTCCACCTGCAGGTGGTGCAGGGGATCGATGTAAGGGAATCGGTGGCGAATAGATCGTGCCAGCGCTGGGTTGTTGGCCAATCGGTGCTTTTCGCCGGTGAGCAGTGTCATGACATCTGCGGTGCGATGCCATTCTGTTTCGATGGCTGCAAATATCTTTTTACGCAATTTAACGTCGCTGACCAATTCACTGTACCGGGAGGCCAAGGCCAAGTCGCTCTTGGCCAAGACCATGTCGATGTTGGACAACAAGGTTTTGAAAAACGGCCACTGCTTGACCATTTTTTGAAGCAATGCCAAGGCTGCCTTGCGCTCTTTGTCTGTTGGTCGATCTAAGAACTTTTCAACCGCTGAGCCAAAGCCAAACCAACCTGGCAAAGTGAGGCGACATTGGCCCCAGCTGAAGCCCCAAGGAATGGCCCGAAGGTCTTCTATTTTTTGATTGGCTTTGCGCGAAGCAGGGCGAGAGCCGATGTTGAGCTCCGCAATTTCTCGAATGGGTGTGGCGCCAAAAAAGTAATCATTGAAGCCGGCTGTTTCATAAACCAAGTGGCGGTAGGCTGACATGCTGGCTTCAGAGAGTTGAGCCGCTGTTTCCAAAAAATTGCGGGGCGCAGTCTTGGTCGGTTGTAGCAAGGTGGCTTCCAAGGTGGCGGCCACCAAAGTTTCTAAGTTGCGTCGACCAATTTCGGGGTTGGCATATTTAGAGCCAATCACTTCGCCTTGTTCTGTGAGTCGAATTTGACCCCGAACAGTGCCTGGTGGCTGCGCCAAAATGGCTTGGTAGCTGGGCCCGCCGCCTCGGCCTACTGTGCCGCCACGTCCGTGGAACATGCGCAACTGAATGTTGTGGCTGTTGGCCAGTCGGTCAAAGTCTTCCACCAGAGCGACTTCGGCGCGATACAGCTCCCAGTTGCTGGTGAAGATGCCGCCGTCTTTGTTGCTGTCGGAGTAGCCCAGCATGATGTCTTGCTCGGCGCCAGAACGTTTGACCAAATTGGCAATGCCTGGCAACGCATAAAACTCGCGCATGATGCTGGCCGAGTTGCGCAAGTCTTCAATGGTTTCAAACAAGGGCACCACGATCAAATCGACCAAGGCTTTGTCGTCCAAAGTGCCACGCATCAAGCCCACTTCCTTTTGGAGCAGCAGAACTTCGAGCAAGTCACTCACTGTTTCTGTGTGACTGATGATGTAGTGGCGAATGGCTTCTGCGCCGTATGTGGCGCGGGCTGCAAGAGCAGCTTCAAAAATCGCCAATTCCGATTGGGTGTGTTCTGTGTAGGCTGCACCTGGGATGCGCAAAGGTCTTGCGTCGTTCAACAGTTGCATCAGCACAGCGCGTTTGCTGGTTTCGTCGAGCGCGGCGTAATCTTTTTCAATGCGTGCTGTGTGAAGTAATTCACCAACCACTTTTTCGTGCTGGTCTGAGCTTTGGCGCAAATCCACGGTGGCCAAATGAAAACCAAAAACCTCGACGGCGCGAATGAGGGGGTCTAAACGCTGCGCGGCCAAAGCCTGCGCATGATGGCTTTTCAATGAGGCTTGAATGATTTTCAAATCTGCCAAAAAACTGCTTGCATCGGCATAAGGATTTTGCGGTTCAACAGCATGCCTCGCTGCATCGCCGCCCGTCAAGGATTTGAGTGTGGCGGCCAAGCGGGCATAGATGCCCGTCAGCGCGCGGCGGTAAGGCTCGTCCATGCGGTGTGCATTGGTGTCAGGGGATTTCTCGGCCAAGGCTTTCATCGCGGGCGGAAAATCCACCAACATGGCTGAAAGTGACAATTCGCTGCCCAGGTAATGAACCTCGGTGAGGTAATGGCGCAAGGCAACTTCGGCTTGGCGTTTGAGCGCTTGCTGGAGGGTTTGCGCATTGACATTGGGATTGCCATCGCGATCGCCGCCAATCCATTGGCCCATGCGCAGGAACGGTGCAACGGGATGTGTGCCCAAGGCTTCTTCCAAAGACGCGTAAATTTTGGGGATTTCACGCAAAAAAGTGGACTCGTAGTAGCTCAATGAATTTTCAATTTCATCGGCCACAGTTAACTTGGAAAAACGCAGCAAACGGGTTTGCCAAAGTTGCATCACTCTTGCGCGCATGCTTTGTTCGTTGGCCGCCAATTCTTTGGGGGTCAATGCGTCCTTGGTGGCATTGACCACTGCAGCACGTGCTTTGATTTCGTCACGCTCATGCAGCAACTCTGCAATGTCGCGTTCTGCACTCAGAATACTTTGGCGTTGGACTTCAGTCGGGTGGGCTGTGAGCACAGGCGATACAAAACTGTGGGCCAAGGTTTGTGAAATGATTTTGGGCGTGATGCCTGCCCAGCGAAGCCTTTGCAGCGCGACTTCAATGCTGCCTTCTTGGGTGTCGCCTACGCGTTCGTGGATGGCACGTCTGCGAATGTGGTGACGGTCTTCTGCCAAGTTGGCCAAGTGACTGAAATAGGTAAAGCCACGGATGACGCTCACGGCGTGATCGCCTGGCAATCCTTTGAGGAGTTTCTTCAAAGCCTTGTCTGCCGCGTGATCGGCATCGCGCCTGAAAGCCACGGACAATTTGCGGATTTTTTCGATCAACTCGTAAATCTCGGCGCCTTCTTGTTCGCGAATCACATCACCCAAAATTCGTCCCAAAAGCCGAATGTCTTCGACCAAAGGGCGTTCGTTGTCGCGAGAATTGCGTTTCAGAGGGGGAATACTGGCGTTGGGCATGACAAGTCTGAGCGGTGATGGTCTGATGTCATGCTAGCATTTGATTTGATTGAAAAATTACGAACAGGTTACCGGTTTGAACCCTTCTGCCCCCACACTGACAAAACGCCCCATCGTCATTGCCACCCGTGAAAGCCGTCTGGCCATGTGGCAGGCCGAGCATGTTCAGGCCATTTTGCAATCGCGTGGTTTTGAAGTGCAGTTGTTAGGCATGACGACGCAGGGTGATCAAATTTTGGATCGCAGCCTTAGCAAGGTTGGCGGCAAAGGCTTGTTTGTCAAAGAATTGGAAGTGGCCTTGTCCGAAGGCCGTGCCGACATTGCAGTGCACTCTCTCAAAGATGTGCCCATGGACATGCCCGAGGGCTTTGCCTTGGCTTGTGTCATGGAACGTGAAGATCCTCGTGATGCTTGGGTATCGAGCCAATACGCCAGTTTGATGGACTTACCCCAAGGAGCGGTGGTAGGCACCTCAAGCCTGCGCAGAACGGTGCTGCTGCGTGCTTTGCGCCCAGATTTGAAGATTGAGCCCTTGCGCGGCAACCTGGACACGCGCTTGCGAAAACTCGATGAAGGGCAATATGCCGGCATCATTTTGGCTGCAGCAGGCCTTAAGCGCTTAAAACTGTCTGATCGCATTCGACATATTTTTGACACGGACCAAATGCTGCCCGCAGCGGGCCAAGGTGCATTGGGTATCGAGATTTGCGAAGGCCGTTCCGATTTGGTGGACGCCCTGCAACCCTTGGTTCACAACACCTCCTGGCTGGCTGTGGCTGCAGAGCGTGCCGTTAGCCGTGCCATGGGCGGCAGTTGCTCGATGCCCTTGGCGGCGCATGCCACTTTGGCAGGCGATGTCTTGAGCTTGAGAGCGGCATGGGGCGATCCAGAGGGCTCTACCCAATTGGTCAATGCGGCCCTCTCAGGTGCGGTGAGCAGTCTGCAAGATGCTGAAGCCTTGGGTCTTCAAGTGGCCCATGATCTGAAGCGAGGTGGGGCTCATTGAGCCTGCTCTCCACCCACATGCAGCAGGTCATCATCACCCGGCCAGAACAAGATGCTGCATCTTGGGCGGGCTCTTTGGAAGAAGCGGGTTTCAAGGTCAGTCTGTTCCCCTTGCTCGATTTGTCCGACTTCATGACGGCTCCAGAAGCCAAAAAAGCGGCTGAACTTGTGTTGCAAAGTCAGGCAGTGATGTTTGTCAGTGCCAATGCTGTACGCTTTTTGGCCAAAGCCTTGGCCGAATCACCCGAATGGCTGACGCACTTTCAACAAGGGGCTCGCGCTTGGTGTACCGGCCCAGGCACTGCGGCAGCGCTCAAAGCTTGCGGTATTCCAGAAAGTCAAATCGATCAACCTTCGAGCCTTGCTGCGCAATTGGATTCGGAGTCGCTTTGGCAAGTGGTTTCTGGCCAAGTGACCCCGGGCATGTGCGTGCTGTTCATTCGGGGGGCCGACGAATCAGGCGCCATTGCAGGTCGTGATTGGTTGGCGCAACAACTTGAAAACGCTCAAGTGAATGTTCAAGCTGTTGCCGCATATCGGCGCTTGCCCACCTTGCTCTCGCCGGTGCTGCAGGCGCAGGCCTCGGCTTACGTGGCCCAGGGTGCGGTGTGGTTGTTCAGCAGCTCCGCAGCCATTGAGAGTCTGATGTCACAGTGCCCCGGCATTGACTGGTCCAAGGCCAAGGCGGTGGTGACACACCCTCGCATGGCCCAATTGGCCCAGAAATCTGGCTGGCAGCAAGTGTCAATTGCTGCGCCGGGTATCCGTTCCATGCTGGCATCTATAAAATCGCTGGCATGAGCACTGAACAACCTACCGCCTCGCCCGATTCTGCAGCCCCATTGCAGCCTGCCCCAAAGGCTGAGTTGCACGCCCGACGCCCACTGACATTTTGGGTGCCTCTGGTTTTAGCGGGTTTGGCCGTTGCCTTCAGTGCTTTGCTATGGGAAAAGTTATCCCGCATTCAAGGTCAGTTGGCAAGGCAAAGTGCCGATGCAGGTCAGCAATCCTTAGAAGCCAAAGCTTGGGCCAAACAAGCGCAAGACAGTGTCAAAGACAGTGCGGCGCGAATGGCCTTGGTTGAGTCACGCTTGGGTGAGGCCGCTTTGCAACGTGCGCAGTTGGAAGAATTGATTCAATCCTTGTCGCGCTCACGAGATGAAAATCTGGTGTTGGACATTGAATCGTCGCTGCGCTTGGCGCAACAACAAGCGCAATTGACCAGCAGCTTAGAGCCTTTGTTGGGCGCATTGAAAACAGCCCAACAGCGATTGCACCGCGCGTCCAATCCTCGCTTGATGACCATTCAGCGCGCCATTGACCGCGATTTAGAGACTGTTAAATCTGCCCAAATCACAGACTTGCCTGGCATGTTGCTGGTGCTGGACGATTTGGTGGCCATGGCCGATGAGTTGCCTTTGGCCATTGACAACAATCGCCCCCAAACCACGGCCATCAAACCTGTGGAAAACGCAACTGCGGGTATCCCTGTCAATGCCCCTTGGTGGAAACAGGCGTTGGAGCGTGTCTTGGTGGAAGCTCGCGGCTTGTTGCGCGTCAGCCGCATCGACAGCCCAGAAGCCGCATTGTTGGCGCCTGAGCAAGGCTTCTTTTTGCGTGAAAACCTCAAGTTGAAATTGCTCAATGCGCGCTTGAGTTTGCTGGCGCGTCAGGGCGATACAGCCAAGTCAGACTTGCAAGCCGTCTCGGTGTCCCTTAAAAAATACTTCGATCCCAGTGCGCGCAAAACGCAGCAAGCTTTGCAGTTGTTGGACAAAGCGCAAAGCCTCAGCAAGGGCAGCCCCATCCCCCGTTTGGATGGTTCGCTGGCAGCCTTGGCCACGGCGTCAGCTGGAAAGTAAACCACCATGCGTGCTGCTCTTTGGCTCATGAGTTTGTTTGCGGTGGCTGTGGCCTCCGCTTTGTTGGCGTCCAACAATGTGGGCACCGTGTCCATTTTTTGGACCCCCTACCGCGTTGACGTTTCCCTGAACCTGGTCTTGTTTGGACTGGTGCTGATTTTGCTCACCATGCACTGGGCCCAGCGCGCTTTGACGGCACTGTTTGAGCTGCCAAGGCAAGCCAAACGTTGGCGCATGCAACAAAAGGAGCGTGCAGCCCATGCCGCCTTGTTGGAGGGGATGGCGCAATTCATGGAGGGTCGGTTTTTGCGTGCACGAAAATCCGCTGAATTGGTTTTAGTGCGCGAGAAGTCCTTGAGTGAAACCGGCGAAGTGTTGGAGCATGCCGGCGCACTTCGCAGCGTGGCGCACATCTTGGCTGCAGAATCAGCACACGCGCTGCAAGACAAGGCTGCAAGGCAGGGCCATCTCGATGCGGCCTTGCAAGAACCTATGTCGGGTCATGCAGGGCTGAGGCAATCTCTGATGGAGGGCGCCATGTTGCGCGCTGCGCGGTGGTCACTCGACGATCGCGATGCCGCCGAGAGCCTCCTCTGGTTAGACCGCTTGCCACAAGGCGTCTCACGCCGCACGTTGGCCATGCGTTTGCGTTTAAAGGCGGCGCGATTGGCGGGAGAACCTTCTCAAGCTTTGGACACTGCATTGTTGTTGATCAAACACAGGGCCTTTACAACAGAAGCGGCTGAAAGCATGGTCCGTAGTTTGGTCTTTGAGTTGATTGCCAAAACGCATGAATTGGGTCAGTTGCAAAGACTCTGGACACGCCTGGGTGAAGCGCAGCGGCAGTCCAGCGATTTGGCCATTCAAGCGGCGCAGCATTGGCTCCAATTGAAAGGTGATCCAGCCGTAGCAAGAACCTGGCTCAAACCGATTTGGAACAAACTGCAGCCCAACAACAAAGCATTGTCCAAGGCGCAGCAGCTGAAGCTGGTCCAAACGCTGGATTTGAGTTTCACGGGACAAGACACCCCAGAAGAGCGCGAATGGTTGGTGTCGATTGAGACAGCTCAAAAAGCCAATCCACGTGATGCCTTGCTTCAGTTCTTAGCGGGTCGCTTGTGTCAAAAGCGACAGCTGTGGGGCAAGGCGCAAGTCTTGTTGGCGCAAGCTGCGCCTGCATTGGAAGACCCACAATTGCGGCGCCAAGCTTGGCGTGCGGTTGCAGAATTGGCAGAGCAGCGAGAGGATGTCGCAGCTGCATTGCAAGCTTTGAAAAAAGCTGCGATGGATTGAAAAAAAAGGGACCCGAAGGTCCCTTTTTTCATGCCTGTTCTTATGATTTAAAAGGGCAGGTTCAGGTTGTTCAGGTCTTTGCGTGTTTCCACCAAGACCAAGGGACCTTCGTCAATCACCACTGCAGGTGGACGCTCGCGAGGAACGTGCACAGGCTTGGGTTCTGCGGCAATGGCTGCTTGCGCTTGCGCAATCTTCTCAGGATCTGAGTTGACCCACTTCAAGCCAGAGCCTTCTGCCACTTCAATCAAACTTGCAACGGGCAACACATAGGTTTGCACTTTGGGCAAACCTGCGGGTGCTGTTGTAGGCGAGGATGCAGATGTCGCAGTTGCAGGTGCAGCAGCGGGGGCTGCTGGTGTGATGCTTGTGGATTCTGCAGATTGCACTGAGGCAGGCGTCGTTGCCGCTGCAGGCGCAGACGCGCGATCAAAGTATGAACGCGTTGCAGGCGCTTCTGCTTCGTGTGCCTCATCCGCTGAAGTGTTTTCGGCGGGGGCTGCATGGGCTTCATCAGTTGCGGTGCTGTCAGCGCCGGTATTGCGCTCTCTGCGGTCGCGACCGTAACGATCACGTGATCGACGCTCTCTGCGTTCTGGCGTGCCTTGATTGCCGTCAGTGCGCTCTTCTTGCGAAGTTGCATCTGAGGTGTTGTCGTTGGTCAAGCCTTGGGCGGGTGCCAATGGGTCTGCATTGTCTGCAGATGCATTGGGGCGATTGCCATCTTGGTTGCGTCGCTCGCCGCGATCACCACGCTCACGGCGGCCTTCACCGCGTTCACGACGACCTTCACCGCGAGGTGCGCGTTCACCGCGCGACTCGTTGCGCTGTTCTGAATTGTTCAATTCAGAAGCATCCGCACTGACGTTGCTGGCATCTGCAGATTGGCCGGCAAGGTTGTTGCCGTTTTCACGGCGTTCGCCGCGTTGGCCACCACGCTCATTGCGTTCGCCGCCGCGGCGGTTGCCGCCGTTTTCGCGAGGTGCGCGTGTTTCCTGACCTTCCGTGCGCTCATTGTTGCGCTCACCTTTGTCGCTGCGCTCTGCATCGCTGCGGTCGCCACGATCGTTGCGATCACCACGACGGCCGCCACGGCCACCTCGACCGCCTCGGCGTTCGCCGTTGCGCTCGCCACGTTCAGTGCGTTCGCCTTCTTTGCCAGCGCGATCGCCACGCTTGCCAACGTTCTTCGCGGGTTCAGTCTTGGCTTCGGTGTCGCCGCCAAACAAGCGCTTCAACCACCCAAAGAAACCGCCGCTGCTTTCGGCTTTGGCTTCAGCCTTGCCTGCTTGAGGCTTGGCGGGTTTGGCCGTCTCAGCTTTTGGCAATGAGGCTGGCGCTGGTGCGTCAGGCAATACGCCTTTGATGACCGGTGTTTGACGGTTGGTGGGCTCTTGTGAGCGACGTGTCACCGTGGTTGGATCTTCGACTTCTTCAGCCATGGTGTAGCTGGCTTCGATGTTGTCCAAACGGGGATCGTCGTGCTTCAAGCGCTCGAGTTTGTAGTGTGGTGTTTCCAAGGATTTGTTAGGCACCAACAACACATTGATACGTTGTTTCAATTCAATCTTGGCAATTTCAGGGCGCTTTTCGTTCAACAAGAAAGAGGCCACTTCGACAGGCACTTGGGCGTGCACTGCGGCGGTATTGTCCTTCATGGACTCTTCTTGGATGATGCGCAAAATTTGCAAAGCCGAGCTCTCGGTGTCGCGCACATGGCCAGAGCCACCGCAGCGAGGGCAGGGGATTGAAGAGCCTTCTGACAAGGCGGGCTTCAAACGCTGACGGCTCATTTCCATCAAGCCAAATTTGCTGATGGAACCAAACTGAACACGGGCACGGTCTTGGCGCAATGCATCGCGCAAGCGGTTTTCCACTTCGCGGCGGTTGCGTGACTCTTCCATGTCAATGAAGTCGATCACGATCAGGCCGCCCAAGTCGCGCAAGCGCATTTGGCGTGCCACTTCGTCGGCAGCTTCAAGGTTGGTACGTGTAGCAGTTTCTTCAATGTCGCCGCCTTTGATGGCGCGTGCAGAGTTGACGTCCACTGAAACCAAAGCTTCAGTATGGTCAATCACGATGGCGCCGCCAGATGGCAGCTGCACGGTACGTGCATAAGCCGATTCAATTTGATGCTCAATTTGGAAGCGGCTGAACAAGGGTGCATCGTCGCGGTAACGCTTCACACGCGGCGCGAACTCAGGCATCACGTGGCTCATGAATTGCTGAGCTTGTTCGTAGATGTCGTCGGTGTCGATCAGGATGTCGCCGATGTCGCTGTTGAAGTAATCGCGAATGGCGCGAATCACCAAGCTGGACTCTTGGTAAATCAGAAAGGCGCCTTTTGCACCTTGTGTGGCGCCATCGATGGCAGCCCACAATTTGAGCAAGTAATTCAAGTCCCATTGGAGCTCTGGTGCGCTGCGACCAATGCCGGCGGTGCGGGCAATGATGGACATCCCTTTGGGATATTCCAACTGGTCCATGGCTTCTTTGAGTTCAGCACGGTCGTCGCCTTCAATGCGTCGGCTGACACCGCCACCGCGGGGGTTGTTGGGCATCAAAACCACATAGCGGCCAGCCAAGCTGATGAAGGTGGTGAGGGCTGCGCCCTTGTTGCCGCGTTCTTCTTTTTCAACTTGCACCAAGAGTTCTTGGCCTTCGCGAATCACATCGTTGATGCGTGCTTGGCTAACTGAAACACCTTCCGCGAAATATTGGCGAGAGATTTCTTTGAAGGGCAAGAAGCCGTGGCGTTCTTCGCCGTAGTCAACGAAGCAAGCTTCGAGCGAGGGCTCGACGCGTGTGACAACAGCTTTGTAGATGTTGCCTTTGCGTTGCTCGCGGCCTTCAATTTCAATTTCGTAGTCGAGTAGTTTTTGTCCATCGACGATGGCCAAGCGGCGTTCTTCAGCCTGCGTGGCGTTGATCAGCATCCGTTTCATGATGCATCCCTTCTTTATGTGTCAGCAATACCCACCCCGCCATGCGTGGCGTTGGGGCCGGATCACCTGTTTAACAACCAGCTCTCAAGGAGCCAACGGTGCCGAGACTGACGTTCGAAACGAAGGGAATTGCCAAAAGAGTCCGACATTCATGTGCGCAAATGAGTCGCAGGAATGTGGACAGGGGCGCATGGAAGCGTCGAGGCTGTGGGTGCGCGCAGGCAATGGTGTCTCCAGTGGCGCAAACAGCCACTGCAGAAAAGACAGCAAAGATCCAAACAACACACTCATTTCGACTCAATCCGTTCAGTAGCTGAAAAGCTACTGAATAAAAATATTCCGTATCTGGGTTTCAAAGCATCGGTCCAACCAAAAAGGTGGTCTGCCACTGTTGGCCCTGGCCTTCAGTCTGCAGATTTCGCTCATGGCGGCATCGAACTTACGGCGTATGTGGGTGGAGAGTGAACTAAACTCCTGTCATCAGGAATTCATTTCCATTCAAATCAACCACTTACAGCACAACGCCGGTGAATCACATTATAGGGCCCCAAGCCTCCCAATCGACCACTTCCCCGGGTACAAATCCGGCTTTGGAAGTGAAATGGTTGACCGTCGATGAAGAGTCGGCGGGCCAGCGGCTGGACAATTTTCTCATTCGTCATCTCAAAGGGGTGCCCAAAACCCACGTTTACCGGATCATTCGCAGCGGCGAAGTGAGGATTAACAAGGGCCGCGCCTCGGCCGACACCCGAATTGAGAACGGTGATGTGGTCAGACTTCCCCCTGTCCGGATTTCCGACAAAGTGGCAGAAAAGGCGGCCAGACCGGCGCCGGGACGTGAATTTCCACTGTTGTTAGAAGACGACGCTTTGATGGCCATCGACAAGCCCGCTGGCGTGGCGGTACATGGCGGATCGGGGGTTAGTTTTGGTGTGATTGAGCAATTGAGGCAGGCCCGGCCGCAGGCCAAGTTGCTGGAGTTGGTTCACCGCCTAGACCGTGAAACCAGTGGAATTTTGTTGGTTGCCAAGAAGCGAAGCGCCTTGAAACACGTTCAAGATCAGTTTCGGGAACGGGAAACTGGCAAGACCTATTTAGCTCTTGTTCAGGGAAGTTGGCCGGAAAAGCTGAAAGTTATCCACAGTTCGCTGCACAAGTACTTGCTTCCTGATGGCGAGCGGCGTGTTCGCGTGACCTCGAATGACGATCCTGATGGCATGCGCTCCATCACCTTGGTCAAGGTGGCGCAGCGCTTGGAAGGCTGTACCTTGCTAGAAGTCACCATCAAAACTGGACGAACTCACCAGATTCGAGTGCATCTGGCCTCGCAAGGTCATCCCATTGCGGGCGATGACAAGTACGGCGACTTTGAGTGGAACAAGAATTTAAACAAGCAAGGTTTGAAACGCATGTTCCTTCATGCCTGGCGTTTGGAATTTACGCACCCTGCCACGGGCAAGCGGGTGTCCTTGAAATCGCCGCTGCCTCCCGAATTACAACTCTATGCAAATCATGTCAAATCAAAATCAACGCCCACGGCAATTTGACCTGATCGCCTTCGATTGGGATGGCACGCTGTTTGACTCAACCGCCATCATCACCCGCTGCATCCAGCGCGCTGTGGTGGATGTAGGGGGCAAGGAGCCAACGAAGGAGGCGGCCTCCTATGTCATTGGCATGGCTTTGATGCAGGCTTTGGCCCATGCAGCCCCTGATGTGCCTGTTGAAAAATACCCTCAACTTGGGGAGCGCTACCGCCACCATTACATGGCTCACCAAAATGATTTGATTTTGTTTGAGGGTGTCCTGGAGATGCTGGCTGAACTGAAGGAGCGTCATCATTGGCTCACGGTTGCCACGGGTAAAAGCCGCAAGGGCTTGAATGAAGCCTTGCATGCTGTTGAGTTGAAAGGCGCCTTTGATGGATCAAGAACAGCAGACGAAACGGCCGGCAAACCCAGTCCACTGATGCTGCAGGAGTTGATGCGTGAATTTGGCGTTGAGCCAGAGCGAACACTCATGATTGGCGACACGACGCATGATTTGCAAATGGCTTTGAATGCCGGTTGCGCCAGCGTGGGGGTGAGTTATGGCGCCCACGAACCCGCGGCGTTCCATGATTTGAAGCCGCTGTTTGTGGCGCATTCAGTGCCAGCCTTGCATGAATGGTTGTTGGCGAATGCATGAGGCCCCGGGTGTTTTGATTTGATTCGATAAGAGGTATTTCATGAGCGAAGCAATTCCTTTGTGCAATTCCAAGGACTTGGTTGACAGTGGTTTGGCCGTGCCTTTTGATGTCATTTACGGCGGTCAAACCTGCCGAGCTTTTGCCATTCGCTTCAAGGGGCAGGTGCACGCCTATTTAAATCGGTGCAGTCATGTCGCCATGGAAATGGATTACCAACCCAATCGCTTCTTCGATGCATCTGGACAGTTTTTGATGTGCGCAACCCATGGCGCCATGTACCGACCAGACTCTGGCGCGTGTGCGGGTGGGCCTTGCAATGGCGGCTTGATCCCAATTACCTTGTCCGAGCAAGGCGGTGTGGTTCACTGGCATACTGATTTCAATTTAAAACCTTTTGAGTTCTCATGAGTACTGAACATCCTGAATCTTTCGGTGCATCGACCACTTCTCTAGAAAGCGGTCCTCATCCTGCAAGCGCTGCTTCGCCATCGCAGGCTGCAAACGCTTGGGAGCGCCAGATGCTTTCTGATTTGGTGCAAGCCAATTTGAAAGAGCAACAAGCCGCACGTCGCTGGAAGATGGGTTTGCGCTTGGCTTGGCTGTTGTTTTGGGTGGTCGTTTTGTGGCAAATTTTTTCGCACAATCAAACGTCTAGCAACATCACCACGCCGCATACCGCATTGGTCAACATCAAAGGTGAAATTGCCGATGGGTCAGACGCCAGTGCCGAGAATGTGGTGGCCGCAATGCGCGCAGCCCTCGAGGACACAGGCTCGCAAGGCTTGATTTTGTTGATCAACTCACCCGGCGGAAGTCCCGTGCAAGCGGGCATCATCAACGATGAAATTGCTCGCTTGAAGGCTTTGCACAAGAAGCCCATTTATGCCGTTGTCGAGGAGTCATGCGCTTCTGCGGCTTATTACATTGCGGCTGCAACCGACAAAATTTATGTCGACAAGGCCAGCATTGTGGGCAGCATTGGCGTCTTGATGGATGGTTTTGGATTCACGGGCTTGATGGACAAATTGGGGGTTGAAAGACGCCTCATGACAGCGGGTGAAAACAAAGGCTTTTTAGACCCCTTCAGTCCTCAAACAGATGCGCAAAGAAAGCACGCGCAGACCATGTTGAATCACATTCACGGTCAGTTCATTGCCGTGGTTAAAAAAGGCCGTGGCGATCGCTTGAAAGAAACGCCTGACATGTTCAGCGGCTTGTTCTGGACGGGCCAACAAGCCGTTGAGTTGGGCTTGGCCGATGAGTTAGGAAGTCTTGATCAAGTTGCAAGAGACGTGGTCAAGGCTGAAGAGTTGGTTGACTACTCTCGCCGCGACAATGTGGCCGAGCGACTGGTCAAACGTTTTGGTGCCGCGATGGGTGAGGGTGCTTGGCGTGCCATGCGCGCCAGTAGTCCCATTCGTTGAACTTTTTGTACGCTAGCCTTCAATTGCCAATGGCAAATACGGCGGGCGTTTGATTGTTAAGGCCATCGGGCAATTGACCTGCGGCCAATTTTCGCCATTGCTGAACAGCTGCACTGCGATGCGTGGCATCGGGCAAGGTAATGCCGCTGCTGAATGCCAAGCGCGTATTGCTTTGAAGCGTTTGCACCAGCGCAGACCACAGAGGTGCGTTGCGATAAGGCGTCTCAATGAACAACTGCGTTTGCCCGGTCTTGTGTGCAAGCAGTTCTAGTTCTTTGATGCGGCGGCTGCGCTCTTGTGCATCCTGAGGCAAGTACCCCACGAAGGCAAAGTTTTGGCCATTCATGCCGCTGCTGGCCAAAGCCAACAACAAGGACACAGGGCCCACCAAGGCCACGACTTGAATGCCAAGGTCGTGGGCAGCGCGCACCACAGAGCTGCCGGGGTCTGCAACCGCTGGCATGCCTGCTTCACTCACCAGTCCCATGTCATGTCCCTGCATTGCCATGGCCAGCAATGGCTTGGCATCAAAGCCACCTTGGTGATCGCCTTTTTTATGAACTTCCCGTGGCAGTTCGGTGATCACTTGAGATTGAATGGGCGCTGAAAGCGGGCAGCTTGCATCAATGCGTTTGAGATAAGCGCGCGTTGTTTTTGCGTTTTCACAAATCCAGTGGGTGATGTTGGCGGCAGCTTGGACCGTGCCCATTGGCATGACGCTTTCAAGCGCTGCTTCTTGCTTGCAGCCAAAATCCAAAGGCGCTGGCACCAAATAAAGTTTGCCCAAATTTTTTCCAGCGCTTGTCATAGCAATTTCACCCCAGCGGCGCTGAGCATGTGACAAGTTCGGATCAAAGGAAGTCCCACTAAAGCGGTTGGATCGTCGTTGTCGATGGCGGCCAACAAGGCAATGCCAAGGCCTTCGCTTTTGGCGCTGCCGGCGCAATCGTAAGGTTCTTCTGCTCTCAGATAGGACTCAATTTCTGCGTCAGTCAAATCCCTGAAGGTCACTTTCACGGCGGCCAAGTCCGTTTGCTCAAAACCTGTGGCCAAACAAATCACCGAGAGCGCTGTTTGAAAAATGACGGTTTTGCCGCGCATGCGTTGCAGTTGTTTCACCGCATTGTCGTGATTGCCTGGTTTGCCCAGAGGTTGCCCTTCTAGGTCGGCCACTTGATCAGAGCCAATCACCACGGCCTCCGGGTTTTTGCTGGCAACCGCCCGTGCTTTGGCCAAGGCCAAACGCAGCGCCAAATCTCTGGGCGTTTCGTTGATGTGGGGTGTTTCGTCCACCTCGGGGGCTGCAACCTCAAAGGGAATGTTCAGCCGGGACAGCAATTCCTTGCGGTAGCGTGAGCTTGAACCCAGGATCAAAGTGCGACTTGAAGCGGGGGATGGGTGGGTTGAATTGTCTTTGGACATGCCTCAATTCTCTTACACTGCAGCCATGGATAAAAAAATTGATTTGAAACACTTCAACGTCAAGGCCTTTGCCCGGGACGGCATGAATGCGCAAGGTCAGGAAAGTTTGGCGCATTTTGAGCGTTTGTCAGACTTGGCTTGGTCTGGTGAAGGGCAAAAAGCGCCAAGTTCGCCGGTTTCATGGTCACTGACTGGTGAAATGGTCCCCGTCACAGGGGGGGGTGCGCAAATCTGGTTGCATTTGTCAGCCGAGGTCAGTCTGCCCATGCAGTGCCAGCGATGCATGGGGTCAGTGTTGGTGGATGTGTTTTCAGATCAATCCTTCCGCTTTGTGGCCGATGAAGCAACAGCTGAGGCGCAAGATGATGAATCTGAAGAGGATTTGTTGGTTTTAGCCCCTGAGTTGGATGTTGGGGCCTTGATTGAGGATGAGTTGATCATGTCGGCGCCCATCGTCCCCAAACATGAGATTTGTCCTGCTTCGGTAACGCTTTCGGTTGCTGACGAGGCTTTTGAGGAGGCTTTGGCAGCCAAGCCCAATCCTTTTGCCGCCCTTGCACAATTGAAACAAAAACCACACTAAAGCCCTAGAAGGGCTCAAAAGATTGGGCTATAATCAGCGGCTTCGCGTCTTTCAGGGACGTGAGTTCACCATTTAACCTAAAGCTGCGTTGCAAAAATTACGCTGCTTACAACGCCTCTAAGGAGCCATCATGGCTGTTCAACAAAATAAAAAGTCACCTTCCAAACGTGGCATGCACCGTTCACACAACGCACTGAACGTGCCTGGTATCGCTGTCGAGCCAACAACTGGCGAAACACATTTGCGTCACCACATCAGCCCCAACGGTTTCTACCGTGGTCGCCAAGTATTGAAGAACAAGTCAGAAGCCTAACTGACGCTAGACACAAAGGCCCGATGCTACATTCAAGGTAGCCTCGGGCCTTTGTTTTTGCGCTTTTAAGAAACATGTCCTCCAAAGAAATCTTCACGCTGTCTGTCGACTGCATGGGCGGGGATCATGGTCCTCGCATTACCCTGCCGGCGTGTCGTAACTTTTTAGCAAAACATCCTGCAGCCCGACTGTTGTTGGTGGGGCAGCCTGAGGCTTTGGCCGGATTTCAGCATGAGCGTGTTGAAGTCGTTGCAGCCTCCGAGGTGGTGGGAATGGACGACCCGGTTGAGGTTGCGTTGCGCCGTAAAAAAGACTCATCGATGCGCGTGGCCATCGAACAGCTTAAGTCTGGCGCCGCTGATGCTGCTGTATCTGCTGGCAATACGGGTGCCTTGATGGCGATCGCACGCTATGTTCTGAAAACAATGGACGGCATTGACAGACCGGCCATTGCGGGACAAATGCCCAATTTCAAAGGCGGTGGCACCACCATGCTGGATTTGGGAGCCAATGTCGATTGTGCGCCCGAGCACCTGCTTCAGTTTGCAGTCATGGGTTCAGCCTTGGTTTCGGTGTTGCAAGACAATGAAAGCCCCAGCGTGGGTTTGTTGAACATTGGAGAAGAAGCCATTAAAGGCAACGAAATCATCAAAAAAACAGGTGAACTGCTGCGATCTGCCGGCAATTCTGGCGATTTGAACTTTTATGGCAACGTCGAAGGCAATGATATTTTCAAGGGCACTGTCGACATCGTGGTGTGTGATGGGTTTGTGGGCAATGTCGCTCTAAAAACCAGCGAAGGCTTGGCCACCATGATGGGTGGCTTCTTGAAATCTGAGTTTTCTCGCAATATCTTCACCAAAATTGCTGCCATCTTTGCTTATCCTGTTCTAAATTCGTTTAAAAACAGGGTTGACCATCGCCGCTACAACGGCGCTGCCTTGTTGGGTTTGCGTGGATTGGTTTTTAAAAGTCACGGCTCAGCCGACGAGTTGGCCTTCGAAACTGCACTCAACCGAGCGTATGATGCGGCTAGACATCAACTGCTCAGCCGTGTTGCGGCCCGAATTGCCCATGCAGCCCCTTTGTTGGCCTTGCAAGGCGCCTCATCTGAGGATTCGGCTCACGCGGCCGCTACCGAATGACCATTTATTCACGTATTTCAGGCACAGGCAGCTATCTGCCCCCAAGGCGATTGACCAATGCCGATTTGGTGGCCGAATTGGCCGCACAAGGCATCGAAAGCTCTGACGAGTGGATCGTTGAGCGCACCGGCATCCGGGCTCGACATTTTGTTGACGCTGGCGTTGGCAGCAGTGATCTGGGTGCAGAGGCTGCACGCAGAGCCATCGCTGCAGCAGGCTGCCAAACTTCTGACATTGATCTGATCATCGTTGCCACCTCCACGCCAGACATGGTGTTCCCATCGACGGCCGCATTGCTTCAAAACAAATTGGGCATAGCAGGCTGCCCCGTGTTTGATGTTCAAGCGGTTTGCAGCGGCTTTATCTATGCCATGACCGTGGCCGATGCCATGATTCAAACCGGTACTGCCAAACGCGCTTTGGTCATTGGTGCCGAAGTCTTCAGCCGCATCTTGGATTTCAAAGATCGCACCACTTGCGTCTTGTTTGGTGACGGCGCCGGTGCTGTTGTGCTGGAAGCTTCTGACACCCCGGGTATCTTGGCTACTGACATCCATGCCGATGGCAAATATTCCGACATCTTGTGTGTGCCTGGCCACGTGTCGGGCGGTGCCATTTTGGGTGATCCCGTTTTGAAAATGGACGGTCAGGCGGTCTTTAAGTTGGCTGTTGGCGTGTTGGAAGAAACCGCACGCACATCCTTGGGTAAGGCGGGTTTGAACGATTCCGACATCGATTGGCTTATTCCGCACCAAGCCAACATTCGCATCATGCAAAGCACGGCTCGCAAACTCAAAATGCCGATGGGAAAAGTCATTGTCACGGTCGATCAGCACGGCAATACGTCTGCTGCATCCATTCCGCTGGCGCTGGACCACGGTGTTCGTTCTGGACAAATTTCCAAAGGTCAAACCTTGATGCTGGAAGGCGTCGGTGGTGGTTTTACTTGGGGATCTGTCCTTTTAAAATATTGAAAAATTCTGTACAGACATCATGAGTGCATTTGCTTTCGTTTTCCCTGGTCAAGGCTCACAATCCGTGGGCATGTTGGACGCATGGGGCGATCATCCTGCCGTCAAGGAAGCCCTCCAAGAGGCCTCCGATGCCATGGGTGAAGATTTGGGTGCGCTGATTCACAACGGGCCCAAGGAAGCATTGGGACTGACCACCAACACGCAGCCAGTGATGTTGGTTTCGGCCGTTGCTGCTTATCGTGCCTGGTTGGCAGAAGGTGGTGTCAAGCCCGCTGTGCTTGCTGGCCATTCTTTGGGTGAGTATTCGGCATTGGTCGCTTCTGGCGTTTTGACATTGGCACAAGCCGCGCCTCTGGTGCGATTCCGTGCTGCGGCCATGCAAGATGCAGTTGCCGTAGGCGCTGGTGCGATGGCCGCCGTGTTGGGCATGGAAGCTGCCAAAGTCATTGAAGGTTGCGCCCAAGCCCAAGCCACTTTCCCTGCAGGCAGTGGCGAGGTGGTAGAAGCTGTGAACTTCAACGATCCCGGTCAAACCGTGATTGCCGGCAGCAAGGCTGCCGTCGAAAAAGCGTGTGAAGTTTTGAAAGCAAGGGGTGCCAAGCGTGCACTCAATTTGCCAGTGTCAGCACCTTTCCACTCCAGTCTCATGAAGCCTGCGGCAGAAAAGTTGAAAGAAAAGTTGGCGTCAACAACATTTGCCGCCCCCCAAATTCCGGTCGTGAACAACATTGATGTGACGGTGGAAACCGATGCGGATCGGATTCGCGATGCGCTCTATCGCCAAGCATTTGGCCCCGTTCGTTGGGTCGAATGCGTTCAAGCCATCAAGGCCAAAGGCATCACCAATGTGGTGGAGTGCGGTCCTGGCAAGGTCTTGGCGGGCATGGTCAAGCGCATTGATGCCGACATGACAGGCTTGCCTTTGTTCGATCCTGCCTCTTTGGCGGAAGTGAAAGGAGCCTTGGCATGAGTATCGCCACAACAGAATTCAAAGGCCAGGTGGCATTGGTCACAGGCGCTTCCCGCGGCATTGGCGCAGCCATTGCGTTGGAATTGGCCCAACAAGGCTTGCAAGTGGTTGGTACAGCCACCACAGACGAAGGCGCCGCACGCATTTCTGCCGCTTTGGCCGCCTTTCCTGGCTGCCGTGGGGCTAATTTGAATGTGAATGACGCAGCAGCAGGTGAGGCCCTGATCGACGACATCGTTAAATCACAAGGCGGCCTGCATGTTTTGGTCAACAACGCGGGCATTACCCGTGACACTTTGGCCATGCGCATGAAGGACGACGATTGGGACGCCGTGTTGGACACCAATTTAAAGGCTGTTTTTCGCATGAGCCGTGCAGCCATTCGCCCCATGATGAAGCAGCGTTACGGCCGAATCATCAGCATCACCAGCGTGGTAGGGGCTTCTGGCAACCCTGGACAAGCCAACTACGCTGCTGCAAAAGCCGGTGTGGCCGGTATGACGCGCGCTTTGGCCCGCGAATTGGGCAGCCGCAACATCACGGTCAATTGCGTAGCCCCCGGCTTTATTGCCACTGATATGACGGCTGCGCTCCCAGAAGCACAGCATCAAGCCCTGATGGTTCAAATTCCATTGGGTAAACTAGGTACACCTGAGGACATTGCGCATGCAGTGTCCTATTTGGCCAGTCCGCTGGCAGGTTATGTTACGGGTCAGGAACTGCATGTCAATGGCGGCATGCACATGTCCTGATAAAATCTCCTTTTTCCACAACCCTCAGAGGGAACCATGAGCGATATCGAAGCACGTGTCAAAAAAATCATTGCTGAACAACTCGGCGTTGAAGAGTCACAAGTCACACCAGAGAAAGCATTCGTTGCTGACTTGGGCGCAGACTCA
>JACCDW010143312.1_pt1 | contig 56413 bp, 50 predicted proteins | sample 7449781 | NCBI WGS metagenome assembly JACCDW01 (sample SAMN15323449, study PRJNA562643) | freshwater metagenome | isolation source: river surface water | place: USA:Blue River Watershed | collected 2017-08-18
ATAGGGGGCGGGAGGGGGACGGGCGAGGGCTAGCGGCTCAAACCCGTGCGCCAGCGTTGGGGTCGTTGGGGTCTTCGTCGACCACGCCGTCTTTGGCAATGGGTTTGATCAGGTCTTCGCGCTCAATGCCCAGCCACATGGCAATGGCCGCAGCCACAAACACCGATGAATAAATGCCAAACAAAATGCCAATGGTCAGCGCCAGCGCAAAGTAGTGCAGCGTGGGGCCACCAAAAAACAGCATGGCCAAGACCATGAGTTGGGTGCTGCCGTGGGTGATGATGGTGCGGCTGATGGTGGCGGTGATGGCGTTGTCGATGATCTCGCGGGTGTTCATCTTGCGGTAGCGGCGAAAGTTCTCGCGGATGCGGTCAAAAATCACCACCGATTCGTTGACCGAATAACCCAGCACCGCCAACACCGCCGCCAGCACTGGGAGCGAGAACTCCCACTGGAAATAAGCGAAAAACCCCAAGATGATGATCACATCGTGCAAGTTGGCAATGATGGCCGCGACCGAGAACTTCCACTCGAAGCGAAAGGCCAAATACACCATGATGCCCAGCACCACAAAGCCCAAAGCCTTGAGGCCGTCAACCGCCAACTCGTCCCCCACCTGGGGTCCGACAAACTCGGTGCGGCGCAATTCCACCGATGGATCGGCGGCTTTCAAAGCGCCCAGCACTTGCTCGCTTTGCTGGGCCGAGGTTTGGCCTTTGAGGGCGGGCATGCGGATGAGCACGTCGCGGGTGGAGCCAAAGTTTTGCACCTGCACATCGGTCAAGCCCAGCTTGCCGATTTGCTCGCGCACTTGGTTGACATCGACCGGCTGGGCATAGGCCACCTCCATCAATGTGCCGCCAGTGAATTCCACCGACAGGTGCAGCCCACGGCTGAACAAGAAAAACACCGCCGCCAAAAACGTGATGAGCGACACCACGTTGAACGCCAAGGCGTTCTTCATGAACGGAATGTCTTTTTGAATTTTGAAAAATTCCATGGCCTGATCCTGATCGGTGAAGGGGTTTCAGTCGCGCTTGCCCACAGCACCCGCGCCATCGGGTCGCCACACGGTGCCAATGGAGACCGACTGCAATTTCTTTTGCCGCCCGTACCACAGGTTGACCAAGCCGCGTGAGAAAAACACGGCCGAGAACATGCTGGTCAAAATGCCCAGACAATGCACCACGGCAAAACCGCGCACCGGCCCCGAGCCAAAGGCCAGCAAGGCCAGGCCAGCGATCAAGGTGGTGACGTTGGAGTCCAAGATGGTGGCCCAAGCGCGGTCGTAACCGGCATGGATGGCCGCTTGGGCTGACACGCCATTGCGCAGCTCCTCGCGCACCCGCTCGTTGATCAGCACGTTGGCATCGATCGCCATGCCCAACACCAAGGCCATGGCCGCCATGCCCGGCAGGGTGAGGGTGGCTTGCAGCATCGACAGCACCGCCACCAAGAGCAACAGGTTGACCGCCAGGGCCACGCTGGAGATCACCCCGAACAGCATGTAGTACACGCACATGAACACGGCCACGGCCACAAAGCCCCAGCGCACGCTGTCAAAGCCTTTGGCAATGTTTTCTGCGCCCAGGCTCGGGCCAATGGTGCGCTCTTCGATGATCTCCATGGGCGCGGCCAGCGAACCGGCGCGCAGCAGCAGGGCCAGATCGGCGGCCTCGGTCACGCTCATCGAACCCGAAATTTGAAACCGGTTGCCCAACTCGCCTTGGATGACCGGCGCGGTGAGCACCTCGCCACGGCCCTTTTCAAACAGCAAGATGGCCATGCGTTTTTTCAGGTTCTCGCGGCTGGTGTCGCGCATGATGCGACCGCCCTTGGCATCGACCGTCAAGTCCACCTTGGGCTGTTGGGTTTGCGAGTCAAAGCCGGGTTGCGCATCGGTCAGGCTGTCGCCGCTCAAGATGACTTGTTTTTTGACAATCACCACTTGGCCATTGCGCTCGCGGTATTTTTCGGTGCCATAGGGCACGGCCCCACCACCGAGCGCAGCGGCAGTGGCTTCGGCGCTGTCGTCAACCAGGCGCATTTCCAAAGTGGCGGTGCGGCCCAAAATGTCTTTGGCCTTGGCGGTGTCTTGCACGCCGGGCAGTTGCACCACGATGCGGTCCAGGCCTTGCTGCTGAATGACCGGCTCGGCCACGCCCAACTCATTGATGCGGTTGTGCAAGGTGGTGATGTTTTGCTTGAGCGCTTGCTCTTGCACCCGGCGCGCGGCTTCGGGCTTGAGCACCGCGCTGAGTTTGAATTCGCCCGCGTCCGGCGCATCGGTGAAGCTCACATCGGCAAACTGGTCTTTGATCAGGTTGCGCGCGGCCTCCAAGGTGGCGGCATCTTTCAAGCGCAATTCGATGACCGATCCGTTGCGGGCAATGCCGCTGTGGCGAATGTTTTTCTCGCGCAATTGGGCGCGCAAATCGCCCACGGTGGCATCGATTTTTTTGCTCAGCGCCGCGGCCATGTCCACTTGCAGCATGAAGTGCACCCCGCCGCGCAGGTCCAGCCCCAGGTACATGGGTGCGGCATGCAAATCAGTGAGCCACTGGGGCGAGCGCGAAATCAGGTTCAACGCCACCACATACGGGGCTTGCTCGGGGTCAGGCACCAGGGCTTTTTGGATGGTGTCCTTGGCCTTCAACTGGGTATCGGTGTCGACCAAACGCACCTTGAGCGAATTGCTCTCCAGGCTCAGGCCAGTGGGCTCGATGCCCGCTTCCTTGAGGGCTTGGACCACCTTGGCTTGCAAGGCCGCATCGACCTTGTAAATGGCTTTGGCCGGTGACACCTGCACGGCCGGTGCTTCACCGAACAAATTGGGCAGGGTATAGAGCCCGCCAATCAACAAAGCGATCACAATGATCGCGTACTTCCACAACGGGTAACGGTTCATGATCGCCTCAGGCGTGGGGCACAAGGGTGCGGCAAGCCCCCTGCGACCCTAGGGTGGTGAAACGGATTATTTGATGGTGCCTTTGGGCAGCACCTGCACCACGGCCGAGCGTTGCAGGTTGACCTCGACACCGGTGGCCAACTCCAGGCCCAAGGTGGTGTCGCCGATGCGGGAAATTTTGCCCAGCAAGCCGCCCACGGTGGCCACTTCATCGCCTTTGGCCAATGCATCGATCATGGCCTTGTGCTCTTTTTGGCGCTTCATTTGGGGCCGGATCATGACGAAATACAGCACCACAAACATCAGCAGCAGGGGCAACATGCTCATCAATGACGAGCCAATGTCGCCACCACCAGCGGCGGCCGGTGCGGATTGGGCAAATGCGGAAGATATGAACACAAGCAACTCCTCGGTTGGGGGGTGTCCTGCGGCAAAGCGTGGCCTGGCGCAGGCAAACGCGGATTGTATGCGTGCGAGGCACGGGGCGCGGTGTGGGTCAAACAACCCCAAAAAGAGGCGGCCCATCGCCGCCCAAACCCGCGCAGGCGCTCAAAAACCGTAATTCACGCCCAGGTTGACGGCCGAAATACCCAGGCTGTCGCCAAACTTGTAAATCGTGTAGTCGGCGTAAATGCGCATGTTTGCATCGATCGCATAGTACAGGCCCAAACCGGTGGACAAACCGGTGTGGGTGTCGCCGTTTTTGATCTGGGTGCTGGCCAAACCCAGGCGCGCAAAGCCCGTCATGGCCGGGCTGAAGGCCATGCTGGGCTTGAGATACGCCCCGACAAAGCTGCCGACCTCTGTGGTCAAGGCCGGGTTGAGGCTGTTTTTGCCCGACTGCACGCCCATGCCCAACAAGCCCTCGGCCTCCACAGTGCCCCACAGGGGTTTGGCAATGCCCACCCGAATGCCCACCGGGTCAAACGAGCTGGTGCTGTTTTTGACATTGAGCAAGCTGTAGCTGACATCAAAGCGCAGGCCTTGCACCAGCGCGGTGCTTTGGGCCAGCGCGGCCGATGAAGCCCCCAAGGCTGCTGCGACCCACAGGCCGCCCAGGATTTTTTTCATGCCACCTTCCTTTGATCGTTCCAACGGGCCATCAAGCTGCCCCACTGCGCCTGCGCCGCCTGCAAATGGCGCTCTTTGACATGGCCAAAGCCTTTGATCTGCTCGGGGATGCGGGCGATCTCCAGCGCCAGCGCCTGGCGCTCGGGGCTGAACTGGGCCAACACCTGCTCGATGCTGTCGCGGTACTGGCCGATCAAGGCCCGCTCGGTGCGCCGCTCCTCGGTGTGGCCAAACACATCGAAGGCGCTGCCGCGCAAAGCTTTGAGGCGGGCCAGCAGCGCAAAACCCCAGCGCATGGGCGCGCCCGCATAACGGCTTTTTTGCAATTCGCCCTTGGCGTTGCGCTGGGCGAGCAAAGGCGGGGCCAGGTGGTAGACCACCTGGTAGTCGCCCTCGAACTGCTGGGCAATGCGCTGCAAAAAACCAGTGTCGGTGTGCAAGCGGGCGACCTCGTATTCGTCTTTGTAGGCCATGAGCTTGAACAAATTGCGGGCCACCGCCTCGGCCAAGGCCGGTGTGCTTTGGACCAGCACCCGGTCGACAAAGGCGCGGTAACTGGCGGCGTAAGCGGCGTTTTGGTAATCGGTCAAAAAGGCTTGGCGCTGGGCCACCACCTCTGGCAAGCTGGCGCGCTTTTTGAACTGCACCACCTGTGCCGGTTGCAACAAGGCCAGCACGGCGGGCAGGTCGTGGGCGCAGCGGCGGCCCCATTCAAAAGCCTTCAGGTTGTTGGCCACGGCCACGGCATTGAGTTCGATGGCGCGGTGCAGCGATGCACGCTGCAAGGGCACCCAGCCCTTTTGCCAGGCATAGCCCAAGATCATCGGGTTGATGTAGATGCTGTCGCCCATCAAGCGGGTGGCGATGGTGTTGGCATCGAACGCGCCCAACTGCTGTGCAGCCTCGGGCCCGCCAATGGCTTGCAACACATCGGCCACACAGCCTTCGCTGGGGTTGCCCCAGGCACCGTTTTTGACAAAAGCGGCGGTGGGTGTGCCATGGTCATTGATGGCCACACGGGTGCGGCCCGCGCGCATGCGTTGCACGGTTTCTTTGCCCGCGCTGACGATGGGGTCGCAACCGATCACCAAGTCGGCCACGCCCACGCGGGTGGTGCGGATCTCATCGGCCGAGGGGGCCAACAGCACATGGCTCCAGGTCGCGCCGCCTTTTTGCGCCAGCCCCGCCGAGTCTTGGGTGACCACGCCCAGCCCTTCCAAATGCGCCGCCATGCCCAGCAATTGGCCAATGGTGATGACACCGGTGCCGCCCACCCCCGCGACCACGATGCCATAGCCCCCCAGGTGTTGGCCGGGCAACAGCGGGACCAGCGCGGGCTCGGGCACCTCGGGCATGGCCGGGCCGTCGGTGGCGCTGCGCTTTTGGCCGCGCATCTGGCCGCCCTGGACGGTGACGAAACTCGGGCAAAAGCCTTTCACACAGCTGATGTCTTTGTTGCAGGTGCTTTGGTTGATGGTGCGCTTGCGGCCGAACTCGGTCTCCAAGGGCTCGACGCTCACGCAATTGCTTTGCGCGCTGCAGTCGCCGCAGCCTTCGCACACCAACTCGTTGATGAACACGCGCTTGGCCGGGTCCACCATGCTGCCGCGCTTTCTGCGCCGGCGTTTTTCGGTGGCACAAGTTTGGTCGTAAATGATGACGGTGCAGCCCTTGACCTCGCGCAGCTCGCGCTGGATGCGGTCAAGCGCGTCGCGGTGCTCAATCGCAATGCCCTCGGGCAAACCCAAGGGGCTGCCGGGCACGCCATTGGTGCCCACGCCGTCGTATTTGTCGGGCTCGTCGGTGACGATGACGATGCGCCGCGCACCCTCGGCGCGCATGCTGTGGGCGATTTGGATCACCGAATGCCCCTCGGGGGTTTCGCCCACCGGCTGACCGCCGGTCATGGCCACCGCATCGTTGTACAAAATTTTGTAGGTGATGTTGACCCCAGCGGCAATGCTTTGGCGCACCGCCAACATGCCACTGTGAAAGTAGGTGCCGTCGCCAATGTTGGCAAACACATGGTTTTCATGGCTGAAGGCCTGCTGGCCCACCCAGGGCACGCCCTCGCCGCCCATTTGGGTGAAGCCTGCGGTGCTGCGGTCCATCCACAAGGCCATGAAGTGGCAACCAATGCCCGCCATGGCGCGCGAGCCCTCTGGCACGCGGGTGCTGGTGTTGTGCGGGCAACCCGAGCAAAACCAGGGCTGGCGCTCGGCCTTGACCTCCAGCACCTGCAAGGACCGCTCTTTGGCATCGAGCAAGGCGATGTGCGCTTGGATCTGGGCGCGGGTGTCGGCATCCACCCCCAGGGCCAGCAAGCGCTGGGCGATGGCGCGCGCCACCATGGCCGGGGTGAGGTCGGCATGGGCGCGCAGCAAGGTGTTGGCGCTGGGGTTGGTTTGGGACCATTCGCCGCCATCGGTGTTGCCCGGGGCTTCGTTGAACTTGCCCACCACGCGCGGGCGCTGGCCATCGGGCCAGTTGTACAAGCATTCTTTGACCTGGTATTCGATCATTTGGCGCTTTTCTTCCACCACCAAAATTTCTTGCAGGCCGCGCGCAAACTCGCGGGTGCTGTGCGGCTCCAAGGGCCAGACCACGCCCACCTTGTGCAAGCGAATGCCCAGGCGCTGACAGGCGGCCTCGTCCAACCCCAGGTCGAGCAAGGCCTGGCGGGTGTCGTTGTAGGCCTTGCCGCTGGCCATCAGGCCCAAGCGGTCGTTGGGGCCTTCGATGGTGTTGTGGTTGAGCCGGTTGGCGCGGATGTAGGCCAAAGCGGCATACCACTTGTGGTTGAACAAGCGCTGCTCTTGCGACAAGGCATCGTCGGGCCAGCGGATGTGCAAGCCGCCTGCGGGCAGGTCAAAGGCGGGCAACACCAGCTGCACCCGTTGCACATCGATGGTGGCGGTGGCACTGGACTCGACCACCTCTTGGATGGTCTTCATGCCCGCCCACAAGCCGGCAAAGCGGCTCAGGGCCAGCGCATGCAAGCCCATGTCCAAAATGTCTTGCACCGATGCCGGAAAAAACACCGGCATGCCACAGGCCTTGAAGATGTGGTCGCTTTGGTGCGCGGCGGTGCTGCTTTTGGCCACATGGTCGTCACCGGCCACGGCCATCACCCCGCCCCAGGGCGTGGTGCCCGCCATGGTGGCGTGTTTGAACACATCGGAACAACGGTCCACCCCAGGGCCTTTGCCATACCAAATGCCAAACACCCCGTCAAAGCGGTTGCTGCCCGGGGGCGCAAAACCCAATTGCTGGGTGCCCCACAAAGCGGTGGCGGCCAGCTCCTCATTGACACCGGGCTGGAACACGATGTGCTGGGCCTGCAAATACGATTTGGCCTTCCACAGTGCTTGGTCGTAACCGCCCAAGGGTGAGCCACGGTAGCCGCTGATGAAGCCTGCGGTGTTCTTGCCTTGCAAAGCATCGCGCTGGCGCTGCAACATGGGCAGCTTGACCAGGGCTTGCACGCCGCTCATGAAGGCACGCCCTTGGTCGAGCGCGTATTTGTCGTCCAAAGTCACCGTCGCCAGGGCCTGGCGGATGTGTTCGGGCAAAGGGGCGTTCATGGCGGGTCTCCTGGCACGGGGCTGGCCGACAGTGTAGGGGCAAGGGGGGTGCTTGTCAGCGCGGCCACAACACCCACAGGCGCAGGTTTTGTTTGACCCGGGCGGCCAATTCGCCAGCGGCAGCACCCGAACCGGCGTAGTAGTCGGCCCGCACCGCGCCGACGATGGCGCTGCCCGTGTCTTGGGCGAACACCAGGCGCTGCACCCGCAGCGCCGGCCCCGTGCTGGCCAGCCACACCGGGGTGGCATAGGGGATTGATTCGCGGTCCACCGCGATCGAGCGCCCGGCCGTCAAGGGCACGCCCTGGGCACCGCGTGGGCCCGCGTCCACGCCGTCGTCGTTCAAGGCTTCTTCGCGGAAAAACACATAGCGCGGGTTGGCCCACAGCATCTCTTGGGCGCGCTGCGGGTTGCGGGCCACCCAATCTTTGATGCCCGCCCAACTCGCGTCGCGCACCTGGCCTTGGTCGAGCAGCCAACGGCCCACGCTTTGGTAGGGCTGCTCATTGGAGCCCGCAAAGGCCATGCGCACCCGCCGAATGCGGCCATCGGGCTCTTGCAAGCGCAATTGGCCCGAGCCTTGGATGTGCAGCACCAGCGCGTCAATCGGGTCGGCCAACCAGGCGATTTCCAGCCCGGCCAGGGTTGCCCGGGCCTCGGGCAAGGTGTCGATTTGCTGGCGCGTGAACCAAGCGCGGCCTTGGCGCTGGGCTTGCTGCGCCGCCGCCGGGTAGGCGTACAAGGGCACGCCAAAGCCGGGGCCGCTTTGGCGGGTGGCCGCCATCAAGGGCTCGTAATAGCTGGTGAGCAAGCCTTCGCTGCTGCCTTGCACCGGCTCGACCCGGTAGGGCTGCAGCCGGGTGACCATCCACAGGCGTTGCTCATCGGCATCGGCAATGCTCAAGCGGCGCACATCGGCGCACAAGGGGCCAAACAAGGGGCCGGGGCGTTCGCAGTTTTTCAGCCACGCGTTCCAGGCCTCGTGCATGCTGTCTTCGCCCCACCCGGGCAGCTCGTCCCAAGACACCGCAGTCCAACGGCTTTTGATGGGCCGGTCTGGGGCCGGTGTGCCGGGCAAACCGGCCAAGCCCGCGCGCGGCACGGCCGGGGTGGCCGCTGGGGCGGCGGGGGCGGCGGGGGCGGCTGTCGCCGGTGCTGGGCCAGGCCCGCTGTCGACAGCGCTTGGGCGCTCGGGCAGCGGGGCCATTGGGCGTGGCGGCGTGCTGCACGAGAGCAGGCTTCCTACAATCGCCGCCATGAACCACACTGCACTGGCGCGCTGAATGTTGCTCATCTTGTTAGAGGCCTTGGGGGCAGGTTTGCTGCTGGTGTTCATCGTCTGGTGGACCATGTTTTCGGGCCGCCCACCCAAGCCACCGGCCGAGCCTGAAGCGCCCCGGTCCGACAAACCCCCGGCTTCCAAACCGCCCGATTGAGTTTGCATCAGGCTTTGGCCCGCAAGCGGTTGGACAACTCAACCGCCGAGCGCACCGCCATTTTTTCAAACACGCGGGCGCGGTGCACCTCAACCGTGCGCACACTGATGCGGAGTTGATCGGCGATCAATTTATTGGGCAATCCCTCGACCACCCAATGCATGACCTCGCGCTCGCGATCGGTCAGGCCCGCGATCAATTCGCTCAGGCTGTGCTGCAGCTGGCGCGCTTGCAATTGCTGGACCGAGCGTTGCAGCGCTTGCTCGACCCGGTCGACCAGCGAGTTGTCGGAAAAAGGCTTTTCGCAAAAGTCAAACGCGCCGCGCTTGACCGCGTCCACGGCGGTGGGCACATCGGCATGCCCGGTCAAAAAAATCACTGGCAATTGGGGCAGCAAGCCATGGTCGATCAGGCGCTCAAACAAAGCCAGGCCGCTGATGCCGGGCATGCGCACGTCGAGCAACAAACACGCGGCATGGCCCAAGGCCTGGGGTGTGCCATCAAGCCCGAGGTGGTCGATCAAGCCCTCGGCGCTGTCAAAGCACTGGGTTTGCAAACCGCGCGAGCGCAGCAGCCAAGCCAAGGCCTGGCGCACGCCCACATCGTCGTCGACCACAAACACCACTGCGTCTTGAACCGCTTGCATGTCAAGATTGTGGCAGGGCTTGCGGCGCTGGCCGCTCGCTGGCGCTGGCCAGGGCCAGCGAGAAAAAGAATTCCGTGCCCGACGGCTGTAAAGCGCGGTGCTGCAAGCGCCCGCCGTGCTGCTCGATGACGGTGCGGCACAGGCTCAGGCCCAGGCCCATGCCCTCGGCCTTGGTGGTGAAAAACGGGGTGAACAACTGGGCCAATACCTCGGGGCCGATACCCACCCCCGCATCGGCCACCGCAAACTCCAAGCCCATGCCCAGCTCGGGGCTGTCAGATGGGCGCACCGACAAGCGCAGTTCGCGCGCTTGGCCTGCGGGCAAGGCTTGCATGGCCTGCATGCCGTTGCGGGCCAAATTGAGCAGCACCTGCTCGACCATGGTGCGGTCGCACCAGACCTGGGGCAAATCGGGGGGGCAGTCGATGTGCAAGCGCACGCCGGTTTTGCGCGCTTGCAAAGTCACCAGCGGCCAGATGCTGTCGATCAAGGTTTGCGCGGCCACGGCCTCGCGCGGCTGGTCGCGCCGACGCACAAAGTTGTGCACGCTTTTGATGACCAAGCCCGCGCGGCGCGCTTGCTCGGCAATGTGGTCCAAGGCCTGGCCAATTTGCGCGCCCACCCCATCGGGTGCATGGGCCTGGGCTTGCAACAGGTTTTGGCTGCCGCTGGCGTAGCTGGCGATCGCGGCCAGGGGTTGGTTGAGCTCGTGGCTGAGCAAGGAGGCCATCTCGCCCACCGTGGCCAAGCGGGCAGTGGCTTGCAAGCGGTCGAGGGTGGCGCGGCTCAGCTCCTCACTGGCGCGCTGGCTGCTGATGTCGAGCACCGCGCTCATCCAACCGGTTTGGATGCCGTTGGCATTGATCAGCGGGGCCTCAAAAATCAGCACCGGAAAGCGCTCGCCGTTTTTGCGCTGAAAGTCCGACTCGGTGCCCTCGCGCGGCGGCGTGTTGCCCGCCAAGCGCCAGGCCTGGCGTTTGCCGTATTCGTCCACCTTCTCCGGCGGCCAATAAGGGGCCGGGATGCCTTGGCCGAGCAACTCGTCGGCGCTGAAGCCCACCATCTCGCAAAAAGCCGGGTTGACGTAGGTGATGCGGCCTTGCAGGTCGCGCGCGCGCAAGCCGGTGACCAGCGAGTCCTCCATGGCTTTGCGAAAGGCCAAGGCATCGGCCAGGTCGCGCTCGGCGCGTTGGCGCCGCCGCATGTCGCGGGCCAGCAAAGCCAACACAGTGACCAAGGCCAGCGACAAAGCCATCACCAATGCGGTGAGCAAATGCGGCCACCACTGGGGCCCTGCGCGCCAACTGTCGATCCGCAGCACCAGGGTGTAGCCCGGCAGATCGAGCAATTGCTGGGCGCTCAACATGCGCGGGCCGCGGTGGATGCCGCCGCGCATGGCCAAGCGGGTGCCATCGGGCTCGGTGAAAGACACCTCCTGGGCCCGGGTGTGTTCGCGCCGCACCATGTCTTCGAGCATTTCTGTCAGGGCATAGCTGGCGACCAAAAAACCGCGCAGTTGTCCGCCCTGGTACCAAGGCAGGCACAGCTCCATCACCTCCAGGCCAATGCCGTCTTGCACCGCCACAAAGGTGCTGGGCGCATAGGCAGCGGCATTGTTGCGCTGGGCCAAGGCGCAAGCCTGTGCCACGTCCATGTGCGCGTTGTCGCGCCCCAAGCGGGCAAATACCGGCGTGCGGTAGGGGCTGTCCACACCGGCTTGCAGCTGCAAGCCTGGGTCGCGCCACTCCAGCCGCACCCATTCGCGGTGGCTGCGCAGCACCTCTTCGGCCGGGCCTTCCCAGGACGCGGGGCTTTGGTCCTCGGGTTGCAGCGCCTGCAAGGTTTGCACATTGCGCTGCATGGCGGCCCGCACATCGCCCACCGCGTCAACGGTGTCGCGCTCGAGTTGGTCTTGCATCTGGGCTTTTTCAAAGCGCAGCGCCAACCAGGCCAAGGCCACCAGCAGCACCGCCACCAGCAGCAGCAACAAGCCCCACAGCACCCAGCGGCGGGCATCCACCGCCCAGCTGGTTCGCCCAGGCTTCACAGGCACCGGTGGCCCAAGGCGGGCAGTTGGCCGCGCCAGCGCAGCAAGGCGGCCATGTCCAGATCGGCCAGCACCAGGCCTTCGCCCGTGGCCTGCTCGGCCACCACCTCGCCCCAGGGGTTGATGCACAGGCTGTGGCCCCAGGTGCGCCGCCCATTGGCGTGTGTGCCGCCTTGGGCGCTGGCCAGCACCCAGCACAGGTTTTCAATCGCGCGCGCGCGCAGCAACACCTCCCAATGGGCTTGCCCAGTGGTGTGGGTGAAAGCACTGGGCACCAACAACAGGTGTGCACCGGCATGGCTGAGTTGGCGGTACAACTCGGGAAAACGCAGGTCATAGCAAACGCTCAAACCGATCCGCCAGGTCTGGCCATCGCGCGCGCGCAGGTCAAACCACGCGGGGGTGTCGCCGGCTTGCAGCACGCGCGACTCGTCGTAGCGCTCTTGGCCGTTGTCAAAGCCAAACAAATGCATCTTGTCGTAGCGGGCCACGCACGCGCCATCGGGGTTGAACACCAAACAACTGTTGCGCACCCGCTGGCTTTGGCCAGGCACCGACAGCGGCAAGGTGCCGCCCACCACCCAGATGCCCAGCTCGCGCGCGCTTTGGGCCAGCATGGCTTGGATGGGGCCTTGGCCAAAGGCCTCTTGGATGGCCAGCTTGTCGGTGTCGCGCTGGCCCAGCAGGCAAAAATACTCGGGCAACACGGCCAGCTCAGCCCCTTGTGCCGCGGCCTGGGCCAGGGCTTGGCGGGCCTGTGCCAGGTTGGCATCGCGCTCGGTGCCCGACACCATTTGGATGGCCGCCACTTTCACGGCCGCCCCCCTTTGGGCTTGGGCTCGCTGCCTTCGCTGGCGCTGATGGGGCTGACCTTGGGGTCGGCCCAGCTGCCGTCGACCCGGAAGCTGCGGGTGTTGACATCGATCAGCGGCTGGCGCAACACCAGTTGGGCCAGGAAACTGGTCAAGCCCGCCAAGGGGTTGATGACCCCATACACCAAGGATGCGGTGCCCGCGTTGATCTCGGGCACCACCACCACCTTGAGGTCTTGGGTTTCGTGCTGGATGTCGGCCCGCCCCTCCATCAACACGGCGGCGGCCACGCCTTTCATTTGCAAGTTGTTGGTGAAGGCCACGCCTTGATCGATTTGCACATCGCCCCGGAAAAAGTCAAACGCAAAGCCTTCGCTGAACACATCGCGAAAGTCCAGCGTCAAGCGCCTGGGCAGCGACTGCAAGCTGAGCACGCCAAGCAAGCGGGCCGCACCCGGGTCGGTCTTGAGGAATTGCCCGCGCTCGATGTTGACGGTGAACTGCCCGGCCATGCTGGGGTAGTCGATGGTCAAGGGCGAGCCCTGCCAACCCACTTGGCCCTCCAAGCGGCCTTTGCCGCCGCGCACCGCACCGGGGGTGCCCATGCGGGCCAAAAACTCACCCGCATCGGCCACGTCCATGCTGAACTTGAGCTGGGTGCGCCGCCGGGTTTGGCCGGGCACGGTCAACCAGTTGCCACTGGCACTGAGCTGGGCCTCGGGCACGCTCAGGTTGAGTCGGTTGAGCCGCCACTCGCCAATCGCGCGCGGGCCAGCAGGCAGGTTGACGGCCTCGACCTCGGCGCGGCCGAGTTTTTTGCCGCGCAGTTGCAACTCGTTGACCACGATGTCCAAGGCGGGCAGGCTTTTGGGCTGCTCGAACATCAGGTTTTCAATGTCGCTGACCGCGCTGGGGGGCACATCCAGGCGCGACAAACGCACGTACAAGCGGGCTGGCGCATTGGCCACGATGGGGCGGTACTCGAGATAGCCCTCGAGTTCTTCGGCCTGCAAATTGGCCCGCCACAAACCGCCTTGGCGCGTGCCACCGATGTGCAACTGGTGCAGTTCACGCCGGTCCAAGGTGATTTTTTTGGACTGCACCACGGCGGCATTGGGCAGGTAGGCATCCATGCCATCGGCGCTGGGGGGCGCGGCCGACACCGCACCCAAGCCCGCCAAGGCCTCGTTGTCCAACACCGACTGCCAGCGGTCCAAATCGATTTGCGGCCAACTCAGTTTGAGCAACACCCCTTGGTCGGGCCACGGCAGGGGTTCGCTGGCGGCTTGGCCCAGCGCAATGGCCCCGCGCAACACCCGCGGGTTGGGGCCGCTGGTGTCGCGCTCGTAGCGCAGGTTGAGTGCCTGGCCCAAGCTGGCTTGCAAGCTGTCGCGGCGCGCATCGCGGCCCAAGCGCTGCTCGACCCGCAGCGGCCACAGGGCCTCGGCGGTTTTGCCCAAGGGCGCGGGCAACGCGATCTCCAGGCCTTGCAAATTGCTGCTCAACACCCACTCGGGCTGGCCTTGGCGCAGGCCCAGGTTGAAGCTGTAGTTGCTGCGCCCACGCAAAAACGGCGCAAGCCTTGCCAAGCCCGGCAGGTCGCGCGCGGCCCGCAAACCCTCGGCGGTGATGGCCCCTTGCACCTGCAGGCTCAAGGGCGACTCGCTGTCGGGCGCACGCGCGTTGTAGCGCAGGTCCAAGCGGGTATCGCCGCCCCACAGGCGGGCTTGTGCATCGGCCATGCTGAGCGTGCTTTCGCTGAACTGCACCTGCGCGCGCAAGCGCGACAAGGCCGGTGTCATGGGCGACCATTGCAGCTCATTGGCGGGCAGGCTCAAGCGCCCTTGCAAACGCACCTTGTCGGGGGCGGCCAAGGGCAGCACCAAGCTCATGCGCAAATCGGCCATGCCGCTGCCTTGGGCTTGCTCCAGCCGTTGTCCGGTCAGGCCGTTGAGCGGGCTGCGGGTGACCAAGCCCAGCCACTCGCCCAAGGGGGCACGGCCTTCGGCACTGACCTCGACCTGCGGCGCAGACCCCATGTCGGCAATTTGGGCCTGGACGTTTTGCCAGGCCAAATTGGGGGCCAGGGCCATGCGCGCTTTGGCGTTTTTGATTTGCAAGCCGGCCCGCTCGAGGATGAGCTCGCCATTGACCGAGTTCAGGGCCGGCCACTCGCTGGCCAAGGGTGCGCTGCGCGCCGCGCCAGGGGTGGCGGGCGGCGGGACATAGGCAAAGCCCACGTCCTTGAGCTGGCCACGGATGGAAAACTCGCCCAGGTCTTTTTGGCGGAAGGGAAAGTCTTTCAAGTCGCCTTTGATGCGCACACCCGCTTGCAGGCCCTGGCCGCGCAACAAGGCATTGCGCAGGTAGTCGCGCACACCGGCATCGATGGCGGTGGGCAAATAGCGGTGCAGCTGGCGCGCCTCGATGCGCACAATTTTGGCCTTGAGGTCGAGCACCCCCGGGCCAGGCTGATCGCCTTTGGCCGCGCTCCAACTGCCGCTGGCTTCGACCGCGCCATCGGCATTGCTCAGCTGCACATCTTTGAACTTGAAGTTCAGCCCCGCCGGGTTGCGTTGCCACTCCACATCGGCCTGGGCTTTGTCGACCAGCAAACGCGGCTCGCTCAGGCCCAGAGCGCCTTCGATCCAGCCCGCGTTCATGCGCAGCTGGGCGCGGCCTTTGGCCTGGTCCAGGTCGAAATCAATGTCCGCCCCTTGCCAGCCCGGCACGGGCCAGCGGTTGGCCACCAAAGCGGGCTTGAGCTGGGCTTGTTTCCAATGGCCTTTGGCGCTGTATTGCGCGCCAGCGGGCCCGTCTTGCCACTGGGCTTGGAGCCGCTCGAGTTGGCCCTGCGGTTGGTGGGCGCTCAAGGCCTCGCGCAAGGCCTGGGGCAGCGGCAAACGCTGGCCAATGCGGGTCAGGGCGCTCAGGTCCAAGCGATCGGCACTCACCTCCAACGCGCCTTGGCCGGGTGTGTCGCCCTGCCAGCCCAAGCGCACCGCGCCACCGGGCCAGCGCTCGCCTTCGGCGGTGACAAATTGCAAATCGTCGCTGAACACCGCATGGCCTTTGGCGGTGCGCTCATAACCCACCCGGCCCTTGACCTCGCGCAACTCCAAGGGGGTGAGGCCTGCGCCCATTTGCAATTGGGCCTGTTCAAAAGCCAAGTCGGCGGTGATGCCGGTGATCTGCATGGGCGCGATGTCCACCCAGGCCTCGACCGAACCCACGCCAGCGGCCAAGGGGTCGTTCTCGCTGCCCCAGCGCGAATGGGTGCGCAACCAAGCCGCATCCAAGCGGGGGGCGCTCACATAGGCTTGGCCCGACCACTCTTGCCAGCGGCCATTGTTCAGGCTCAGCAGGGGTTGGCGAAACTGGCCACGCAGGCTCCAGCGCTCGCCCCAACCGGGCGGCGGCGTGACATCGATGCGCATGTCGTGGCGGTTCAAGTGGTTGCGCAGCACGGCGGTGACGTTCTCCAGCCACACCGGCTCGTCATCGGACCGGCTGTCATCGCGCCAGCGCACGCGACCTTGGCTGACTTGAAATTCGGCTTGCGAGAAAAACCAGTCCAAGGCATCGCTGGGGCCGGAGCCGCCCAGGCTTTGTCCGGCCAAGCGCCATTGGCCTTGGGCATCGCGGCCCACTTCGACCTCCAAGCCCTCCAGGTGCACCTGCTCGAACGACAAGCTGGTGAGCGAGCGCAGCGACAAGCGCATGACCAAGCGCGCCACCCGCAGGCTGGTTTGGTCTTGCGCGTCCAGCACTTGCAGGTCTTGGATTTCAAAGGCGGGGATCCAGCCTTCCGAATGCGCGCTCAAAGCGCCCATGCGCAGCTGGACACCCATTTTCTGCACTGCGGCTCGCTCGATCCAAGGCCGCAATTCGCCGATGCGCGGCACAATCAAGCCATGGATGCAGCCCCACACCACCAACAAGGCCACGAACGCCCACACCAGCGCCCAGGCCAGGCCACGGGCCCAGCGCATCGGCCACTGGGGTGGCGCGCGGTGGGTGGGTGGGTTGGGCAAAGGGGCGGACATGGGCACGGCTGAGGGCAGCGAATTATCCCCTGCGGGCAACGCCCGGGCCGAGTACAGCCGCTTGGTGCAGCGTTTGCGCCGCCGCTATGGCGACTGGCTGGCCCAACTGGCCCCGGGCGCACCTGTGGCCGCCACCATGCAAGGGTGTTACCAGTGGTTGCGCCAGACCGCCGGTTTGGATGTCTCCGATGCCTTGCGCTGCTTGCGCCAGTGCGTGATCGAGCGCTTGGTGGTGCTCGACACCGAACAAGGTGCCGATTTGTCGGTGGTCACCCGCGCCATGACCGAATTGGCCGAATTCAGCCTGGAGCAGGCCTGCAAGCTGGCCTTTGAACAGCTGGACGATTTGCACGGCGCACCCCTGAAGGCCGATGGCACGCGTTGCCCGTTTTGGGTGGTGGGCATGGGCAAACTGGGCGCGCGCGAGCTCAATGTGTCGAGCGACATCGATTTGATCTATGTGTTTGAAGAAGACGGCGAAACCTGTGGCCGCAGCGATGGGCGCGGGCAAATTGATTTCCAGGCCTATTTCGCCAAAGCGGTCAAGCTCATCTACGCGCTGATCGGCGAGACCCAGGCGCATGGCTTTGTGTTTCGGGTGGACTTGGCGCTGCGCCCCAACGGCCTGTCGGGCCCGAGCGTGGTTTCGCTGGCCGCGCTGGAAGAATATTTTTTGATCCAAGGGCGCGAGTGGGAGCGCTTTGCCTGGCTCAAAAGCCGGGTGGTGGCCCCGCGCTGCCACCTGGCGCAAGCGATTGCCTTGCGCGACACCGTGTTGCCCTTTGTGTACCGGCGCTACCTTGACTACAGCGTGTTTGAAGCGCTGCGCGGCTTGCACCAACAAATCCGCGACCAAGCGCTGCGCCACAGCGCGGGCCGGCCCGAGCGGGCCAACGATGTCAAGCTCGGGCGCGGCGGCATCCGCGAGATCGAGTTCACCGTGCAACTGCTGCAAGTGGTGCGCGGCGGGCAATTCCCCGAGTTGCGCACCCGGCCCACCCTGCATGCCTTGCAGCGCTTGGCGCGCGCCAAACTCATGCCAGAGGCCACCGCCCAGGCGCTGGCCCAGGCCTATGTGTTTTTGCGCCGGGTGGAGCACCGCATCCAATACCTGGACGACCAGCAAACCCATGTGATGCCCACCGATGCGGCCGACCTGCATTGGCTGGCCTTGTCGATGGGCTTTGACGCGACCCCTGCCCTGCTGGCAGAACTGGCGCAACACCGCGCAGTGGTGGCGGGCGAGTTTGAACGCTTGCTCGGCCAAGACGGCGCGCATGCCAAAGCCGCCCCCAGCGACCCGGCGCAAGCCCACACCAGCCACATCGAACAAGCGGCCGACCTGGAAACCCTGGCCGCCTTGTTGCCCACCGCCTTGGCCGAGCGGGTGCGCGATTGGCCCGATCACCCCCGGGTGCGGGCCTTGCGCGAGGACGGCCGCCAACGCTTGGTCAAGCTGCTCAAGCGCACCCACCAATGGCTGGAAGAGGGCAGCATCAGCCCCAGCGCGGCGCTGCGCTGGTGCGATTGGATCGAGCCGCTGCTGCGCCGCGAAAGCTATTTGGCCTTGTTGATCGAACGCCCCCAGGTGCACCAGCAACTGCTGCGCTTGCTCGGTGCAGCCCGCTGGACCGCCCGCTATTTGTTGCAGCACCCTGGCGTGATCGACGAATTGGCCAGCCCGGCTTTGCTGCTTGAGCGCTTTGACCCCGAAGAGATGCAGCGCAACTTGCAAGAGCGGCTGCAAGCGCTGGTCAGCGTGGGCCACGACGATGAAGAAAGCCTGCTCAACCTGTTGCGCCGGGCCCACCATGCCGAGACCTTTCGCACCTTGGCGCGCGACGTGGAAGGCCGCTTGAGCGTGGAGCAGGTGGCCGACGACTTGAGTGCGCTGGCCGATGTGATGCTGCGGGTGACCGCGCAATGGGTGTGGCAGCGGCTGAAAAACCGCCACCGCGAAGCCCCCGCGTTCGCCATCTTGGCCTACGGCAAATTGGGCGGCAAAGAGCTGGGTTACGGCAGCGACCTGGACATTGTGTTTGTGTACGACGACCCGCACGAACAAGCGGGCGAGGTGTATGCACAGTACGTGCGCAAAATCATCCATTGGTTGACGGTGAAAACCGCCGAGGGCGATTTGTACGAGATCGACACCGCGCTGCGGCCCAATGGCAACTCGGGTTTGCTGGTGAGCGACTTTGAGTCGTTTGCCAACTACCAGGCGCAACGCGGCAGCAACACCGCCTGGACCTGGGAACACCAGGCCATGACGCGGGCGCGCTTTTGTGTGGGCCAAGCCGACTTTCAAGCGCGCTTTGATGCGGTGCGCGAGCAGGTCATTTGCGCCCCACGCGACCTGCCTGCCCTGGCCCAAGAAATTGGGGCCATGCGCGACAAACTGCGGCAAGCGCGGCCCTCGCGCGATGGCTTGTTCGATGTCAAACACAGCCCGGGCGGTATGGTCGATGCCGAGTTTGCGGTGCAGTACCTGGTGCTGGGCCACGGCCACTCCCACCCGGGCCTGCGCGCCAATGTGGGCAATATCGCCTTGCTGCAACATGCCGAGGCCGTGGGTTTATTGCCCCTGGGCGTGGGCCAAAGTGCGGCCCGCGCTTACCGCAGCTTGCGCCGTTTGCAGCACCGCGCACGGCTGGATGAGTCGCCCACCCAAGTCGAGCCCGAAGGCGTGGCCTCCGAGCGCTTGGCCATTCAAGCCTTGTGGGCCTGCGTGTTCCAAACCCCGCCCGCCCCAGCAGGGTGACAGCGCTGCGCCTGCAAGCCCGCGCCGGTGATCAGGCGTGTTGGCGGATTTTCTGCACCAAGGCGGTGGTGGAATAGCCCGATACAAAGGGAATCGCCAAGGCCTTGCCGCCCCAGCGGGCCATGGCATGGGTCTCGGGCAAGGTGGCCATGTCGTAGTCGCCGCCCTTGACCAAGATATCGGGCTGCAAGGCCTCGATCAGTTGCAGCGGCGTGTCTTCATCGAACCAGGTGACCAGATCGACCGAGGCCAGCGCGGCGATCAAGGTGGCGCGGTCGGCCTCGCGGTTCAAGGGGCGGTCATCGCCCTTGCCCAAGCGGCGCGCCGAGGCATCGGTGTTGAGGGCCACCACCAAACTGCCGCCCAAGCTGCGGGCCTGGGCCAGGTAGGTGGCATGGCCGCGGTGGAGCACATCGAACACGCCATTGGTGAACACCACAGGGCCGCGTGCGCGCAGCGCGGGCAGGGCTACCAAGGCCTGCGCGGGGTCCACGCATTTGGCCAAAAAGTCGGGGGCTTGCATGGGCGCGATTTTAGGTTTGCGCCCAGGGTTAGCGCGCGGCGTGCTCGGCGCGCCATTGGCGCACCGCCGGTGCAATGTCGTCGAGCTGGGGCAAGGCCAGCACACCGGGGATTTCGCGCCGGCGCAAAGCGGTTGAGCTGCCACCGGCCCAAATGCGCACCGGCTCGGGCAGCATGGCGCGCAATTCCTGCAAGCCGTCGACCACATGGTTGGGGTTCATGTTGACGCTGCAGCTCAGGGCCACCACATCAACCTGGTGGGCCTGCGCGGCCAAAACGATGTCGCGGATCGGGGTTTGGGGGCCCAAAGACACGCAGCGGCAGCCCTCCACCGCCAACAGGCTTTGCGCCATCAACAGGCCCAAGGCATGGGCCTCTTGGGGAAAGGTGGTGAGCAGCACCTTGGGCGAGCTGTGCTCGCCTTGCTCGGGCACGCTGGCCATGGTGTTGCGCATCACTGAGGTGACCGATTCGGTGTAGAGATGCTCTTCAAACACCTCCAGCGCGCCCCGCATCCAGGCTTCGCCCACCCGCACGTTCAGCGGGGCCACCACCTCGGTGACAAAGCGGGTCAGCCCCAAGGTGATGGCCGCTTGGCCCAGCGCACGGCGCAGGTCTTCGGCCCGGTGGTCCTTGATCATTTGCAGGTAGTCGCGCAGCTCGATCTCATCGCTGCCGGACTGCGCCAGGTCGACCCCGTGCATGCGCTCGCCCGACAAGCCCTGGCTCAGGCGCTGCAATTCCTCGATGGGCAGGGCCACGATGCGGCCGGGCCGGTGGCCTTGGTCGAGCAGGCGCTTGATGACCCGCAGCTTTTCCACATCGTGCAATAAATAGGTGCGCTCGCCATAGGCATCGCGCCCCGGCTGGGGAAAGCCATAGCGCCGCTCCCAGACCCGCAAGGTGTCCTTGGCCAAGCCGGTGTCGCGTTCCACAGCAGCGATGGAGAAGCTCATCGGCTCCATGGGGTTGCGGGTGTTCATGCGGGAATGTCCTTGTGCTGATCCTGGAAAAATCAAATTGTCCTAGACAAATTTTCCAGTTTCCGCGATCATCGCTGAAATTCAGCCACAAATCAAGTGATTTGCGGTGGTCAAAGCGCTGAAAATACACACGCTCTCCTGCACGTCAACGGAAAACCCATGGAAAACCCTTTGAATCCAAAGCGCAACACTTGGCACGCCAAGCCCTGGGGCCGCGAGTTGCTGGCGCTGGTCATGTTGTGGGCCGCTGGCTGGGCCTTGCCTTGGACAGCCTTTGCACAAAGCCCTTCAGATGCACCCAAATCGGTAGCCCCGGCCCATTACCCCGCCAGCTGCCCGCCTTTGCTGCGCCACACCCATGTGCGGCTGCAAGATGAAAAGCCCCAATCACTGTGCCAATACAGCGGTCAGGTGGTGGTGGTGGTCAACACCGCCAGTTTTTGTGGTTTCACCCCACAGTACAAGGCCTTGGAAGCCTTGTACGAGCGCTACAAAGGCCGTGGCCTGGTGGTGCTGGGCTTTCCCTCCAACGACTTTGCCCAAGAACCCGAGTCGAACCAAAAAATCGCCGACTTTTGCGAAAACACCTTTGGGGTGAAGTTCCCCATGTTTGGCAAAACCAGCGTCACCGGTGCCCAGGCCGTGCCCTTGTTCAAGCAACTGGCCGAGTTGACCGGCAGCCGCCCACGCTGGAACTTCTATAAATATGTGGTGGCCCGCGACGGCACCCATGCCGTGGCCTTTGGCAGCACCACCGGCCCGCTGGACAAAAGCTTTGTGGCCGAGGTGGAAAAACAACTCCAGGCCAAGCAGCCTTGAACCTGTCCCACCCTATTGATTGACCGCACGCACCGCCCATGTCCCCTCTTCCCTTGTTGATCCGTCCATCCCTATGAAAGTGGCCATCGTTGGTTCCGGCATCTCCGGCCTGAGCGCTGCCCATGCCTTGCGCGGGCAGGCCCAGATCAGCCTGTTTGAGGCGGGCGACTACTTTGGCGGCCACACCCACACTGTGGATGTGTGCTTGCCCGCCGCTGGCAAGCCGGTGACCCACGGCGTGGACACCGGCTTTTTGGTGTTCAACGAGCGCACCTACCCGGGGTTGATCGCTTTGCTGGCCGAGTTGGGCGTGCCCAGCGCCGCCTCTGACATGTCGTTTTCGGTGCAAGTGCCGGCCAGCGCCCAGCACCCGGCATTGGAGTGGAACGGGGCCACCTTGAACACGGTGTTTGCCCAGCGCAGCAACCTGTGGCGGCCGCGCTTTTGGGCCATGCTGCGCGAGGTGCTGCGCTTTAACACCTTGGCCACCGGCTTGGCCGAGTCAGGGCAAGACGCGCAGCTGCACCTGCCGCTGCAAGACTTTTTGGACAGCCACCGCTTTGGCACGGCTTTTCGCGACTGGTATTTGCTGCCCATGCTGGGCTGCATTTGGAGCTGCCCCACCGACCAAATGCTGCGCTTCCCCGTGGCCACACTGATCCGCTTTTGCCACAACCACGGGCTGATCCAGGTCAACCAACGACCGCGCTGGCACACGGTGCGCGGTGGAGCGCGCCAATATGTGCAGCGCATCACCGAGGCCATTGACGACAAACGGCTGCGCACGCCGGTGCGCCGCATCGAGCGCGACGCGCAAGGCGTGCGGGTGTTCACCGACAGCGGCCCCGAGCGCTTTGACCAGGTGATTTTGGCCACCCATGCCGACCAAGCCCTGGCCTTGCTGGCCCAGCCCAGCTTGGAAGAGGCCGCCACTTTGCGGGCGATTCGCAGCCAAGCCAATGAGGCGGTGCTGCACACCGACGCATCGGTGATGCCCCGGCGCAAACTGGCCTGGGCGGCTTGGAACTATGAGCGTGGTGTGCAAGAGGCCTCGACCCAGCAACAGGTGTGCTTGCACTACTGGATCAACCAATTGCAACCGCTGCCGTTTGATCAGCCGGTCATCGTCTCGCTCAACCCCTTGCGCGACATCGACCCGGCCCAGGTGCTGGGCCGCTACGCCTACGAGCACCCGGTGTTTGACCTGGCCGCCATGCAAGCCCAACAGCACATGGCCAGCTTGCAAGGCCAGCAGCGCACCTGGTATGCCGGTGCCTGGCTGGGCTACGGCTTTCACGAGGACGGCCTGCGCGCGGGCCAAGCGGCGGCGCGCGGCGTGCTTGGCTTGCCCAAGCCCACGGGGCACAGCGCATGAACGAGACGGGGGCTGCCCCCACAGCGCTGGGCCCCTTGTTGGGCTTTGGCCAGGTGCGCCATGCGCGCTTGAAACCCAAGGCCCATGCGTTTGCCTACCCCACTTATTTTTTGCTGTTGCCCATGCGACACCTGCAAGCCCACGGTGGCGGTGCCTTGGCCATCAACCGCAGCGCCGCCCTGAGTTTTCACGACAGCGACCACGGCGATGGGCGCGGCCCGCAAGCCGGTGGCGCTTTGGGCTGGTTGCTGGAGTTGCTCGCGCGCGAGGGCATTGACGATGCCCATGGCGAGATCTGGCTGCATTGCTACCCGCGCGTGCTGGGTTATGCCTTCAAGCCGGTGAGCTTTTGGTATTGCCACCGCGCCGACCACAGCTTGCGCGCCATCGTGGTCGAGGTCAACAACACCTTTGGCGAGCGGCATTGTTATTTGCTGCCCCAGGCGCAATGGGGCGTGACACAAACCGCGACAAAGGTGTTCCATGTTTCGCCGTTTTGCCACATCGAAGGGGTTTACCGCTTTCGCTTCATGCGCAGCCTGCGCCCGGATGGCGAGCGCACGGTGGTGCGCATCGACCACGACGATGCCAGCGGCCCGCTGCTGCAAACCAGCGTCAGTGGGCGCTTGGAGCCGGTGAGTGCGCGCAGCCTGCGCCGCGCCCTGTGGCAATACCCTTTGATGACCTGGGGCGTGATCACGCGCATCCATTGGCAAGCCCTGAAACTGTGGTGGCAGCGCATCCCGTATGTGCCCAAGCCCAAACTTCCCACCGATTTTGTGACCCGCTGAGCGAGCGTGAACCCATGAACACAACGACTGCATCGCAGCACCGGCTGCCCTCTTCCATGCCCCTGGCCGCGCGCCAGGTTTTGCCCTTGCTGCAAAAACTCCAGGTGGGCCAGTTGCACCTGCGCCTGCCCGATGGCAGCGAATCGGTTTACGGCCAGGGCGATCAACTCAGCGCCAGCTTGGTGGTGCACGACTGGTCGGTGTTTGGCCAGGCCATGCGCCACGGCGACATCGGCTTTGCCGAGTCCTTCATCGCCGGTCATTGGGAGAGCCCCGATTTGTGCGCCCTGTTGCGGGTGCTGGTGGCCAACCGCAACGCGCTGGAAGACGTGATTTATGGCCGTTGGTGGGGCCAATTGGTGCACCGCTTGCGCCACTGGCTCAACCGCAACACCCGCCGCAACAGCCGCAAAAACATCCACGCCCACTACGACCTGGGCAATGCGTTTTACAGCCTGTGGCTGGACAAGACCATGAATTACTCGTCGGCCTGGTTCGACGGCAACCCCATGCAAGACATGTCGCAGGCGCAAGATGCCAAAGTGCGCCGCGCCTTGCGCATGGTCAACCTGACACCGGGGAGCCCACAACGCTTGCTCGAAATCGGTTGCGGCTGGGGTGCCTTGGCCGAGATGTCCACCCGCGAATGGGGGGTTGACTTCACCGGCGTGACCTTGAGCGAGCAGCAACTCGAACATGCGCAAAAACGCTTGAGCGACCTGGGCCTGGGCGAGCGCGCGCAGTTTCGCTTGCAAGACTACCGCGACATCCGCGACCCCGCGTTCGATGCGATTTGCTCCATCGAAATGGTTGAAGCCGTGGGCCAGGCCTACTGGCCGACCTACTTTGAAACCGTGGCCCGCCTGCTCAAGCCCGGTGGGCGCGCTTGCATCCAAAGCATCGTGATCGCCGATGCCTACTTTGACCGCTATGTGCGCGGCACCGATTTCATCCAGCAGTACATCTTCCCCGGCGGTTGCCTGCCCTCGCCCAGCGCGTTTCGCCAACAGGCGCAACAAGCGGGTTTGCGGGTGATCGATGAGTTTGCCTTTGGCCAAGACTATGCCCACACCTTGCGGGTGTGGCGCGAGCGCTTCATGCAGGTCAAACCGCAGGTGCTGGCGCTGGGCTTTGACGAGCGCTTTGTGCGGATTTGGCAGTTTTACCTGGCCTACTGCGAAGCCGCCTTCATGGAAGCTAACACCGACGTGGTGCAGTACACCTTGCTCAAGCCATGAACAGCCCCCGCAGGCGGCTGTGGCTGGCCCTTGTTTGTTTGGGCGGGGTGGCTGGAATGGCACCGAGCTGGGCCGGGCCGCCCAACCGAACCAGCCCCGCCTCGCCCAGCGGCGACGAGGCCGCCCCCGTGGGTGCAGCGCTGGACCAATTGCTCAAGCGCGCCCTGGGCACCCCGCAGTTGCTGGGCCAGGCGGGCTTTCGCTATTTTGGGTTTTCGGTCTACCACGCCCAGTTGTGGGTGGGGCAACGACCGCGCGATGCCGAGTCAACATGGCCGCAACAACCGGTGGTCTTGTCGCTGCAATACCAGCGCGACTTCAAGGGCGAGGCGATTGCCCAGCGCAGCATCGAGGAGATGCGCCGACACCCCTCGATGCGCGAGGCGGCGCAAGACACATGGTTGCAATCGCTCAAAGGCATCTTGCCCGATGTGCGCGAGGGCGAGCGCTTGATCGGTGTCTACCAACCCGGCATGGGCTTGCAAATGTGGCACCAAGGCAACCAACTGCGTGAACTGGGCAACCTGCCCGACCCCACCTTGGCCCGGGTGTTCATGGGAATGTGGCTCGACCCGTCCACCTCGGCACCCGAATTGCGGCAGCGCTTGCTGGGGCTGGCCAAACCATGACCACCCACCCCTGGCCGATGGGCCGCGCCGACCTGGCGCGCCTGGGTGCGATGGGGTTTCCGCTGGCCTTTGTGGCCCTGCCTTTGTACGTGGTGCTGCCCCACCACTATGCCAACACCTATGCCCTGCCCCTGGCCTGGATCGGCGCACTGCTGCTGTCGGCCCGCTTGGGCGACGCGCTCATCGACCCTTGGCTGGGCCGGCGCACCGATGCCTGGTTTGCCCAGTCGCGCCAGCAGGTGATGCGGGGTGCGCAGGGGTCGGCGCTGTTGCTCGCCCTGGGTTTGGGGCTGCTGTTTTTTCCCCATGTGGTGCTGCCCGCCCACGCCGCGCCCGCTGCGCTGATGGGCGTGGCCGCCCTGGCCCTGGTGGCTTGTTGCCTGGGCCTGAGCCTGCTGAGCTTGACCCACCAATCTTGGGGGGCGCGCATGGGCGGCGACGAAAGCCAGCGCAGCCAATTGGTAGGCTGGCGCGAAGGCCTGGGCTTGCTGGGCGTGATCAGCGCCAGCGCCTTGAGCGCCACCTGGGGCGTGCTGGCCATGGTGCTGGCCTTTGCCCTGTGCCTGGGTCTGGGCCTGTGGGCCTGGCGGCAGGCCCCTGCGCCCGCCATGGGTGAAGCATCACCGTCGAACCACCCCCCAGCCGACACCCTGCGCGCCCAGGGCATGGCCGCACCGCTGGGCGCGCCCTTGTTTCGCCGCTTATTGACCGTGTTCGTGCTCAACGGCATCGCCAGCGCCATCCCCGCCACCTTGGTGCTGTTTTTTGTGCAAGACCGCTTGCAAGCCGCGCCCGGCCAAGAAGCGGTTTTTTTGGCCGTTTACTTTTGTGCGGCCGCCTTGTCCATGCCGCTGTGGCTGGCCGCTGTGCGCCGCTGGGGCCTGGTGCACAGTTGGCTGCTGGGCATGGGGCTGGCGATGGCGGTGTTCATTTGGACCTTGGCCTTGGGCAGCGGCGACACCCTGGCCTTTGCGCTGGTGTGCGCGCTCTCGGGCCTGAGCCTGGGGGCCGATGTGATCGCCCCAGGGGCCTTGCTCACCGGGGTGGTGCAACGCCTGGGGCAAGACCAATCGCACCAAGGGCTTTTCTGGGGCTGGTGGCAAGTGGCCACCAAACTCAACCTGGCTTTGGCCGCTGGTTTGGCCTTGCCTGCCTTGCAGTGGTGGGGCTACACACCCGGCCAACGCGATGACGCCGGCCTGTGGGCGCTGAGTTGCGCCTATGGCCTGATCCCTTGCCTGCTCAAAGCGGCGGCGGCCTTGTATTTATGGCAACAGCGCCACACCTGGACCCCACAACCCCCGATGGAGAAACCCTGATGAAACGACGTTTGCTGTTGATGGCCGCACCGGCCAGTGCTTTGGGCTTGGCCGGCTGTGCAGGCCCGCGCATCGACGACTTGGCGCAAGAGCGGCCCACCCTCGATCTGCGCCAATACTTCAACGGCATGGTGGATGCCTGGGGCATCTTCACCGATCGCAGCGGCAAGGTGGTCAAGCGCTTCACCGTGGTGATGAACTGCAGTTGGCAAGGCGATGAAGGCGTGCTCGATGAGCAGTTCACCTACAGCGATGGCACGCGCGAGCAACGCATTTGGCGCTTGCGCCACCTGGGCCAAGGCCGCTACAGCGGACAAGCGGGTGATGTGGTGGGCACCGCCCAAGGCCAAACCCGGGGCAATGCCTTTCAGTGGGGCTATACCCTGGCCTTGCCGGTCGATGGCCGGGTGTGGGAGGTGCAGTTTGACGACTGGATGTACCTGATGGACGAGCGGGTGATGCTCAACAAAGCGCGCATGAGCAAATGGGGCATCCACCTGGGCGATGTGACGTTGTCTTTCACCAAGCGGGCCGCGCCATGATGCGTTTGCCAACGCTTGGCCTGCGCCCCCATGGGGGACCAACATGGCTTTGAACCCCACCGTGCGCAGCTGGCGCGGTCAACGCGTGTGGCTGATCGGCGCTTCCAGCGGCATTGGCCTGGCCTGCGCCCAGGCCTTGCATGCGGCCGGGGCCCAGGTGTGCGTGTCGGCACGCCAAGCCACGGCGCTCGATGCCTTTGTGGCCCAGCACCCAGGTGCGCGCGCCCTGGCCATGGATGTGACCGATGCCGCCAGCGTGGCCCAAGCCTGTGCCACCGCCTGGGGCGAGCAAGGCCTGGACTCGGTGGTGTATTGCGCGGGCCACTACCGCGCCCACGATGCGGCCCAGTTTGACCTGGCCGACATGCTGCGCCACCAAGACGTGAATTACACCGGTGCTTTGCGCATGCTCGATGCCTTGCTGCCGCGCTTGCTGGCCCAGGGGCACGGCCACATCAGCCTGGTATCGAGTGTGGCTGGCTACCGGGGCTTGCCCAAGAGCTTGGCGTATGGGCCGACCAAAGCGGCCTTGACCCATTTGGCCGAGGCCTTGTACTTCGATCTGCACCCGCGTGGCCTGGGGGTGAGCGTGGTCAACCCGGGTTTTGTGCAAACCCCGCTGACCGCGCAAAACGACTTCCACATGCCCGCCTTGATGCAGCCCGCCGATGCGGCCCAGTGCATGCTGCAAGGCTGGCAGCGTGGTTGCTTTGAAATCCATTTCCCGCGCCGCTTCACCCTCTGGCTCAAGCTCTTGCGGGTGCTGCCTTATGCCTGGTTTTTTCCTTTGGTGGCCCGCTTGACCCGAGGCCAACCGTGACATTGCCCATGAACCCTGTCTTGACCCCCAGCGAACCAACCCACCCCGACAACGTGCCCGGCCAAGCGCTGGTGGCCATCGAGGCCTTTTTCAGCGGCATGACCCCGGCGCACCTGGCCCGCCTGGGCGAGATTTACAGCGCGCAGGCCCGCTTCAAAGACCCGTTCAATGAGGTGCAAGGCGTGGATGCCATCCGAGGCATTTTTCAGCACATGTACGACAGCTTGCAGCAACCCCGGTTTGTGGTGACCGCGCGCGTGCAGCAAGGTCGCCAGTGTTTTTTGACCTGGGACTTTGTGTTTGGGCTGCGCCCGCAAGAGCCAGAAATCACCGTGCGGGGGGCCACCCATTTGTGGCTGGAACCCGGTGCCGATGGGCAGTGGCGCATCGGCATGCACCGCGATTACTGGGATGTGGCCGAAGAGCTGTATGAAAAACTGCCCCTGTTGGGCGGTTTGATGCGCTGGCTCAAGCGCCGGGTCAATGCGCCGGTCAAGCCGCGGCAGGCGCACTCTCGCTGAAGCTGCTGCGCTGGCTCAAGCGGTCGTAGAGCTTGTCCAGGGCCGGGTGGGCACCGCGCCAATCGATGTCTGAAAAGCGAAAGTCCAAATAACCCAGCGCACAACCGACCGCGATATCGGCCAAGCTGAAATGGGTGCCCGCGCAGTGGCTGCGCTCGCCCAAGCCGCGCGCCATGGCGCTGAGGGACTGGTGAATTTTGTCCATTTGGCGCGCCACCCAAGCCGGGCTGCGCTGGCTGTCGGTGCGCCCTGGCCAGGTTTTTTCCAGCCGGGCCAAGATGGCGGCATCGATCAAACCATCGGCCAAGGCCTCCCAGGTTTTGACCTCGGCCCGCTCGCGACCGCTGGCCGGGATGAGTTTGCCCACCGGCGACAAGGTGTCCAGGTATTCCACGATGACGCGCGAATCAAACAAGGCCTCGCCGCCTTCCATCACCAGGCAAGGCACCTTGCCCAAAGGATTGGACAAAGCGATGGTGGTCTGTGCCGACCAAACGTCTTCCAACACCAATTGGTAATCGAGCTTTTTTTCGGCCATGACGATGCGCACTTTGCGAACGTAAGGGCTGGTGATGGCACCAATGAGTTTCATGCTGAGCGGTCAAAACGAAGTGGCCTTCATTCTATCGGGCGCGTCAGGCCTGCCCGGCATGCGATTCCCCTGATCACAACAGTGGCAGGGCCTAAAATCCATGGATGAATCACTCTGCCATCACCGCCTTATCACCGCTGGACGGTCGCTACGCCAACAAACTCACTGCACTGCGCGGTTTGATGAGCGAACAAGGCTATATGCACCGGCGTGTGCAGGTCGAAGTGGCCTGGCTGGTGGCCTTGAGCGAGGCGGGTTGGGCTGAATTCCCCCCTTTGAGCCTGGCGGCACGCACGCATTTGCGCAGCTTGGTCCGTGGTTTTGGCACGGCCGAGGCCGCCGCCATCAAAGAAATTGAGAAAACCACCAATCACGATGTCAAAGCCGTGGAGTATTGGATCAAAGCCCAATGCCAACGCGATGACTTGCCCGCACCGGTGCGCGCAGAACTGGCCCACGTGGTGGAGTTCATCCACTTCGCCTGCACCAGCGAAGACATCAACAACACCAGCCACGCCTTGCAATTGCAAGCGGCACGCCAGCAGGTGTTGCTGCCCGCGCTGCAACGGGTGCTCAGCCAGTTGCGCGCCATGGCCGCAGCCCATGCCCAGGTGCCCATGCTCAGCCGCACCCATGGCCAAACCGCCACCCCGACCACCGTGGGCAAAGAGTTTGCCAATGTGGTGGCGCGTTTGCAGCATGCCCATGATGCAATTGCCGCCGTGGGTTTGATGGCCAAAATGAATGGTGCGGTGGGCAACTACAACGCCCACCTGAGCGCTTGGCCCGACATGGACTGGGAGGCCTTTGCCCGCCGTGTGGTGGAAACACCCGACCACGACGACCCCGCCCAAGCCTTTGGTTTGGGTTTGCAATTCCAGGCCTACAGCACCCAAATTGAACCGCACGACCACATGGCCGAGTTGTTCGATGCGGTGGCGCGGGCCAACACCATCTTGATCGATTTGGCCCGCGATGTCTGGGGCTATGTGTCGCTGGGTTACTTCAAACAACGGCTCAAAGCAGGCGAAATTGGTTCATCGACCATGCCGCACAAAGTCAACCCCATCGATTTTGAAAATGCCGAGGGCAACCTGGGGCTGGCCAACGCAATCTTGCGCCACATGAGCGAGAAGCTGCCCATCAGCCGCTGGCAGCGCGACCTCAGCGACAGCACGGTGCTGCGCAACATGGGCGTGGCCTTGGGCCATGCGGTGCTGGCCTACCAATCGCTGAGCGTGGGCCTGGACAAACTCGAACTCCACCAAGAGGCTTTGGCCGCCGACTTGGACAAGGCTTGGGAGGTGTTGGCCGAGCCCATACAAACCGTGATGCGCCGCTATGGGGTGGCGGGCGCTTATGAGCAACTCAAAGAAGTCACGCGCGGCAAACAAGTGCGCGCCCAAGACCTGCATGCCTTGATCGAGGGTTTGAACATTCCTGCCGATGCCAAGGCCCGCTTGCTGGCGCTGACACCCGCCACCTACGTGGGCATGGCGGTTGGCCTGGCCCAACGCCAAGCCTGACATGGCCATCAAGTCCACCATCTTCAAGGCGAATTTGCAAATCGCCGACATCGACCACGCCTATTACGCCGATCACGCACTCACCCTGGCGCGCCACCCCAGCGAAACCGACGAACGCATGATGGTGCGCTTGGTGGCCCTGGCCTTGAATGCGCACCAACTGCAAGACACCTGCCAAGGCGACGGCCATTTGCAATTTGGCGCGGGCCTGAGCGACCCCAACGAACCCGATGTGGTGTTGCGCGACTTCACCGGCCGCACCCGCTGGTGGATCGAGGTTGGTCAACCGCAAGACAAGCCCTTGCTCAAGGCCTGTGGCGTGGCCGATGTGGTGTGTGTCTATGCCTTCAACCATGCGGCCGATGTGTGGTGGCGTGGCATACAAAACGCCTTGACCAAGCCGCGCAACTTGCAGGTCTGGCGCATCCCATCGGCCAGCGCCCAAGCCCTGGCCGCTTTGGCCGAGCGCAGCATGGCGCTGCAAGCCACGGTGCAAGAAGGCGTGCTGATGCTGGGCAGTGCCCGTGGCACCGTCGATGTGGAATGTGAGCGTTGGCTGTGAAGCCCCGCTGCGGCGCTTTATGCGGTGGGTTTATCGGTGCGGGTCGGCGCGGACGCGCCAGGGCTGTTTTCGCCCGCCCGCTCGGCATAGCGGTTGAAGCGCCAGGCATCGGCGCTCAAGGTGATGCGCCGCCAGGTTGCGCGCTTGGCCCCGGGGCTCATCTCGGTCCAGCGCTGCACCTCGTCAAAACTGCGGCCACAGCCTTTGCACCAAGCGTCGCCTTGGCTGGTCGAGCAAATGGCAATGCACGGTGTGTCTGGCGTGGTGTCGTACCAGGCGCGCCAGGCTTCCATGGCCTTGGGCGGAAAGCCTTTTTCAGCCGCTTCGTCCTCGTGGTGGTAGACCATCAGGGCATACACCTCGGCCAAGGCACGGGTTTCGCTGGCCAAGGTGATGCCATCGGGCGAGGGTTTGCGCGCGCGCCAAAAATTGATCGCGGCTTCGATGTCGGTGATGTGAATGGCGGCCATGGGGGGGCAGATGATAGAGCATCCCCCTCCAACCCCAGCCTTTGGGTAATGGGCGCATGAAGCTGCTGCTCAAATGGTTGCTCAATGCCACGGCATTGATGGCCTTGTCCGAACTGCACCCCGGCATCGAGGTGGCGCATTTCGCGGTGGCCCTGTCGGCCGCGCTGGTGATTGGCCTGCTGCATGTGCTGCTGCGGCCGGTGTTGGTGCTGCTCACCCTGCCCGTGACCGTGCTCAGCCTGGGGCTGTTTGTGTTCATCATCAACGCTTTTTTGTTTTGGATGGCCGCTGAAATGCTCACCGACTTTCGGGTCAACAGCTTTGGCGATGCCTTGGTGGGCTCGCTGATTTACTCGGCGCTGGGCATGCTGATCGACTCAGCGCTGAAGCAGTTGTTCCCGCCGCAGTGAGTCGATCTCGCGCAAATTGGCATCGATGATCGATGCCTCGATGTGATCGGCCCGCTCCATTTGGCCGTCGCGGGTTTTTTGCAGCACCAGCGCCTGGGCCGCGCGCAGCCGGTCTTGGGCCCCGCTCAAATCGTGTTGCAGCCAACGGGTTTGCGCCTGCACACGGATGGCCCGCAAGCTTTTGCCCTGGCATTGCAAGGCCTGGGCGAGCAGGGTTGCGGCCAAGATATCGCGCGGCCGATCCAACATCCAAGCCTCAATCTCTTGCACGGCCAAGGCGCAATCGCTGGGCTGTCCCAGCGCCAATCGGGCCTGGGCCAGCCACATGACTTCGGCCCGGCTGCTTCGTTTGCCCTGGCCTTGCAGCAGATCGATCGCGCTTTGGGCTTGGCCCAGGTGCAAAGCGGTCTCGGCCTGCACACCGCGCCACCAAACTGGCGCGGCCTGTGATACCAAAGGGCCCAGGCGGTTGAGTTTTTGCACCGCTGCATCGGTTTGCTTGAGCCGCAAATCCGACAACACCGCCGCATACAACACGGCGGCCTGCCGCAGGGGTGAGTAAGTGGACAGGTCTTTGTCGAGCGCACTGTCGGACAAACGGCGCATGCCGTCCACATTGGTTTGCACCAAAGCGCGGGCGCGGGCCGAGGTCAGCACATCGTCCCAATCGGTGGCCACCCCCCTGGGCTGGGCCAGGTTGGGCTGGCGCAATTGCATGTCGGCAATGCGCTCGGTGGTCAATGGGTGGCTGCGCAAATACGGGTAATTGCCACGGTCGTTCAAGCGCGATGCGATTTGCAGTTTCTCAAACATGCCGACAAAGCCTTGGGTGTCAAAGCCCGCATCGGCCATGATGCCAAAGCCCACCCGATCGGCCTCGCGCTCCATGTCGCGCGAAAAGTTCAATTGGGTTTGGATGGCCAAGGCCTGCCCACCCGAAATCATGGCGCTGCCTGCGGTGGGGCTTTTGCTGGCCGCCAAAATGGCCAACAGCATGGCCCCCATCAGCAGCGGGGACTGCTGGCTTTGGCGCGACATCAAGCGCGCAATGTGGCGCTGGGTGACATGGGTGAGTTCGTGCGCCAACACCGATGCCAGCTCATGCCGGTTGGCCACCGTGGCGATCAAGCCCAGGTGCACCCCCAAATAGCCCCCGGGCAGGGCAAAGGCATTGACGCTGGGGTCGCGGATCAGGCTCACCTCCCAGGCAAAACGCTGCTCCAACTCGGCCGACATCTCGCCCCGCTCGCGCGCGGCCGCCATCAGGCGCAACCAAATTTGCTGCACCTGCTCGCCCAACACCGGGTCGTCCAGGTAATCGGGGTCTTTGTAGATCTCGCGCATGATGCTGTCACCAATGCGCCGCTCTGACACCAAAGAAATATCGCCCGCATCCCCCAAGCTGGGCAAGCGAGAAGGGGCCACGCCTTGGGCCTGCGACAAGGGCAAGGGCACGGCCAGCAAGGCGGCGCACACAGCGGCCACGCGCGGCGCAGGCCCGCAAAAGCGCAGCAAACGGGCAAAGATAGGAGGGCTGTTCATGACCTTATGATGGGCCATGTTAACCCGCGATATCCGCTGGCGCGCCCCCGTGCCAGCCGCGGTGCCCACCGATGGATCCGCCCACCATGTCTGAACTCACCCACTTCGATGCCCAAGGCCAAGCCCACATGGTGGACGTGGCCCAAAAAGCCCACACCCACCGGGTGGCGGTGGCCCAAGGCCGCATCCACATGCAAGCCCACACCCTGGCATTGATCGCCAGCGGGCATGCCAAAAAAGGCGATGTCTTGGGTGTGGCCCGCCTGGCCGGCATCATGGCGGCCAAAAAAACCAGCGACCTCATCCCCTTGTGCCACCCCTTGGCCCTGACCCGCGTGACCGTCGGCTTTGAGCTCGAACCCGAGCGCCACAGCGTGGTGTGCAAAGCCAGTGCCGAAACCGTGGGCCCCACCGGGGTGGAAATGGAGGCCCTGACCGCCGTGCAAGTGGCGTTATTGACGATTTACGACATGTGCAAAGCGGTGGACCGGGGCATGACCATCACCGACGTGCATTTGTTGGAAAAGCACGGGGGCAAGAGCGGGCATTTTGTGGCCACGGCCCAGCCCCAGGCATAAACCGGGCCCTGACCCGCTTTTCAGCGGGCGCAAAAAACCCGCCAAGGCGCTTGCGGGCCTGGGCGGGTTTTGGGCTAAAACCTATTGGTTTTACTTGGGTGCGCCAGTGCTGCCCGATTTGGGAGCGCCACCGCCAGAACCACCAGCTGCAGGTGCGGCACCACCGGCAGGTGCTGCGCCACCACCGCTGCCACCGGCCTTGGGAGCGCCACCGCCGCCAGAGCCACCAGCAGGTGCGGCACCGCCGCCGCTGCCACCGGCTTTGGGAGCGCCGCCGCCAGAGCCACCGGCTGCAGGTGCGCCACCCGCAGGTGCGGCACCACCACCGCTGCCACCGGCTTTGGGAGCGCCGCCGGAACTAGACCCACCAGCGGGGGCCTGGCTGATTGCAGCCATGCTGGTTGTCAAAAATGCAGCGGCCAACAAAGTTTTCAACAGTTTCATCTTTTAACTCCATGGAATGTGAAACAAGGTGCATCAATCAACGCACAGACCCATAGTAACCACTTTTCACGAAAAATACCCAAAATAGGTGTAAACCATGAAAACTGTCAACAACAGTTGACTTGGCCCGTTTCAGCGGGCATGGGGCGGGTCCAGTTTATTGACCTCGTCTTTGGCATCCTCAATCTCGAGTTTGATCAGGCGGCTCATCTCGTGCAGCGCCTCTCGGTGGGTGGCAAAAACCTGGTGCAAGACATAGCTGTCGGGTTCGAGCTTGGAAAACTCCTCGCCCGAGATGGCGCGGTGCAAACGATCTTGTTCGATCAAATACCAGCTGTTTTTATTTTCCATGGTGTGCTCCTCGCAGGCGCGGGCCCCTCAATGGGCCTAACCGCTTTGGGTGAACTTTTTGTATTCCTTGGACAGTTTTTCTTGCGACTCCAGGTTCAAAGTGGCCAAGGGAGGGCGCACCCGCAGCCAATCGCTGTCGCGGTAAGTGGCCGCCATCAGGTATTTGAGGGCAGGGATCTCGGGCAGGTGCTCAATCATCCGGTCAAACGCTTCCAAGCGCTGGTCTTCCACATCGATTTTGTTGCCCGCCACCGAGGTTTTGCTGGCCTGGTTGGATGTCACCATGTGCACCATGGTTTGCGCAATCACATTGGCATAGCTGGAGATGCCACTGTGGATGCCCAAATTGGCCACCACATGGGCATTGAGGTCATGCGTGGTGTAGACCGGCAAGAGGGCCATGAAGGAGCGGATCCATTCCAAGGTGTGGTTGGCGTTGTGGCTTTGATCGATCAGCCCCGCAAACCCTTTGGGGTGCAAGTTGAGCAACTCGTTGATCACCCTGGGGTTGAGGTCGCTGGTGCTGGGGCTGGTTTGCGAGGCCAGGTAAATGCGCGCGGGAATGTCTTTGGTGCGCTCAACGATGTGGCCCAAAAAATTGATCAGCCCCTGGTCGGTCACACCGCTGTCGGCATAGGGCGGGACAATCACGCAGCCCTTCAAGCCCAAGGGGGTGGCTTCGCGGATCAGGTGCACCACATCGGCCACATTGGGAAAGCCCACGTGCAACAAAATATCCCCGCCCGACACGCCTTGTTGGATCAGCTGTTTGACCGCGGCCAACCTTTCGGCGGCACTGAAGGCCGCCCCTTCGCCCGCATGGCCAAACATCACCACCCCTTGCACCCCTTTGGCACCCAGGGTCTGCACATGGGTATAGAGCTTTTTGTGGTGGATGGATAAATCTTCCGTCAAAGGATTGAGCAGATCGACCCAAACCCCTTTGAGCCCGCTGTCAGCAGTTGCCATGGATACTCCTTTGGACGCACAAATGCCAAACGGCCACAGCCGCCGCCCTGCCCACGCAGGTCTGCCACAGACAGGGCATCAAGCGCGCATTATGGTGCCAATGGTCACCCAAATTGAGCCCGTTCAAGCCCGATTGCGTGCGCCAGCCCACACAGCGAGATCACGCGCCAGGCCAGCGGCCTGCAAGCGCGGCTTTAACAATCGATGGTGGGGAACTCGGCGGGCACCGTGATTTCCAAGTTTCGGCAGTCGTCCGAATAGTCCAACACCGTGTGCTTGATGTTGGGCGGCATCAGCCATGCGTCACCGGCCTTCATGATCATTTCGCCCTGGCCTTCGTGTTCGATTTTGATCCAGCCTTGCAGGCAATAGACCAATTGCAAGTGCACGCCGTGCATGTGGCGCTTTCGCACCTCATCGGTACATGGGCCGATCAATTGGATGACATGGGCATGGACCATGCCTTCGGTGGCCTGGGCAAAACCAAAGTCGCGGTATTTGGCATAGGGGCGCAAACCATTGAGTTTGAAGTCGGCCTCGCCGGTGGAGCGGCTGACGGCAAATTGTTGGGTGACATCTGAGAGTTGTTTCATAAGGGGCTCCTGTGTGTGAAAGAAAAAGACCGATCAAGCCGGGGTCTTGGGGTTTGCTTTTTCTTGCCGCCTCTCCAGCCATTGGCTGAATTCGCCCACGATGCCTCGGCGAAAAAGCAAGACGCAAAACACAAAAATAAAGCCCTGAACCACGGTCACCCACGAACCCAAGTGGGCCAGGTAGTTTTCCAAGGCGGCCACCAACAAGGCCCCGACCAAGGGGCCGGTCATGGTGGCCACGCCACCGATGATGGTCATCAAAATGCCGTGGCCTGACATCGTCCAATGGATGTTGGTGAGCGAGGCCAATTGAAAGTTGATGGCATCCATGGCCCCGGCAATGCCTGCGAAAAATGCCGACATCACAAACGCGGCCAATTTGTAATGCTCCACGGCATAGCCCAAGGACAAGGCCCGGGCATCGTTGTCGCGCACCGCCCTGAACGAGTAGCCAAAGGGGGATTTGATGATGGTGTTGATGGCCATGAAGCCCAGCACAAAAATGGCCAAGCAAAAGTAATAAAGCGCAAACGGGTTGTTCAATGAAACACCCGCCAAGCTGCCGCGCGGCACCGCTTGTATGCCCTCGTCGTTGCCGCTGAACTCGGACTGAACGATGAAGAAGTAAAACATTTGCGCCATGGCCAAGGTGATCATGGAGAAATAAATGCCTTGGCGCTTGATCGACACCATGCCCATGATCACACCCAGCACCGCTGCACCCACGCCCGACAAGAGCATGGCGCTGATCGGGTCCAAGCCCCATGTTTTGGCCGCCACGGCAAACACATAACTGCCGCCGCCATAAAAAGCCGCATGGCCAAACGACAACATGCCGCCATAGCCCAGCAACAAATTGAATGAGCAGGCAAACAGCGCGTAGCTCAGCACCTTGACCAAAAAGGGCGGGTAAATCAACAAGGGCGCAGCGACGGCGATCAAGCCCAAAACCACATAGGTCGTAGCGGCTTTCTCAAAGGCCGCATGGCTGGACTTCATGGCAGACCCATCGGCCGGTTTGTGTTGGAGCAAGGTGCCAAACAAACCGCTGGGGCGGATCAACAACACGATGGCCATGGCCACAAACACCACCGTGGTCGACGCTTCCGGGTAGAACACCTTGGTCAAACCCTCTAGCAAGCCCAACACAAAGCCGCTGACGACCGAGCCCATGATGGAACCCATGCCGCCGATCACCACCACCGCAAACACAATGATGATGAGTTCAGAGCCCATGCTGGCATTGACCTGGTACAAGGGCGCGGCCATGACACCGGCAAACCCGGCCAGGGCCACGCCAAAGGCATAGGTCAGCATCATGATGCGCGGCACATTGATGCCAAAGGCGCGGGTCAAACTAGGGTTCTCGGTGGCGGCCCGCACATAAGAACCAATTTTTGTTTTTTCAATCAGCAGCCAGGTGCAAAAGCAAATCGCCACCGACACCACGATCACCCAAAGCCGGTAATGCGGCAGCATCATGAAGCCCACATTCCACGCACCGGTGAGCAATTCGGGGGTGGCGTAACTGTTGCCCGAGGCCCCGTAGTAGTTTCGGACCACGCCCTCCAAAATCAGGGTCAAGCCAAAGGTCAGCAACATGCCGTACAAGTGGTCCAGTTTGTACAAGTGGCGCAGAAAAATGCGCTCGATCAGCAAGCCCACCAAGCCCACCGCGATGGGGGCCAATAACAGAGACCACCAGTAACTCAAGCCAAAGTGGGTCAACAGCAAATAGGCCGACAGGCCGCCCAACATGTATTGGGCCCCGTGGGCGAAATTGACCACGTTGAGCAAGCCAAAAATCAGCGCCAGCCCCAGGCTGAGCAGCGCATAAAAACTGCCATTGATGATGCCAATCATCAATTGCCCAAACAAGGCGGGCAGTGGCGGCAAGAGGTTGAGCAGTTCGTTCATCGGGGAGGTCCGTCAGATGCCCAGATACGCATGGATCTTGTTCATGTTCGAGCCCATCTGCGATTGCCCAAACCGGTCCACGATGCGCCCGTTTTCCATGATGTAGATGTGGTCGGCCAACTGAGCCACGAAGTGAAAGCTTTGCTCGACCAAGACGATGGTGAAGCCGCGTTGTTTGAGCAAGCGGATGACCTCGCCAATTTTTTGCACGATCACCGGGGCCAAGCCTTCGGTGGGTTCGTCGAGCAAGATCATCTTGGCACCTGTGCGCAAAATGCGGGCAATGGCCAGCATTTGCTGCTCCCCACCCGACAGCTTGGTGCCCTGGTTGCTGCGCCGCTCCAGCAAATTGGGAAACAGCGCATAAATTTCGTCGACCGTGAAGCCCCCCTCGGCCACGATGGGCGGCAGCAGCAAGTTTTCACTGACGCTCAAGCTGGCATAAATGCCACGCTCTTCAGGGCAATAGGCCAAGCCCATGCGGGAAATTTTTTCGGGGGCCAAGCTGGCAATGTTTTGATCGCCAAACAGGACTTGACCGGTTTTCTTCTCGATCAAGCCCATGATGCATTTCAAGGTGGTGGACTTGCCAGCGCCGTTGCGGCCCATGATGGCCACCACCTCGCCTTGGCCAACCTCCATGCTCACGCCATGCAAGCTTTGCGAGTCGCCATACCAAGCGCACAGGTCTTTGAGCGCCAAAACCGGGGTTCGCTCAAGCATGGCTGGCCTTGTGCGCGGTGCCCAAATAAGCGGTTTGCACCTCGTCGTTTTGCGCGATGTCGGCGTAGGAGCCTTCGGCGATTTTTTTGCCCCTGGCCAGCACAGTGATCGTGTCGGAGATATTGGCCACCACCGACAGGTTGTGCTCCACCATCAGCACGGTTTTCTTGCCTTTGAAGCCGGCAATGATGCCGCTGATGCGGTCGATGTCTTCCAGGCCCAGGCCCGACATGGGTTCATCGAGCAGCAGCAATTCGGGCTCCAGGGCCAAGGTGGTGGCAATTTCCAGTGCACGCCTTTTGCCATACGAGATTTCGCCTGCCGTCATGTGGGCATCTTGGGCCAGCCCGACTTGTGCGAGCAATTCCTGGACCCTGAAGGCGGTCCACTCGCTGAGCTCGCTTTTGCGCCAAAACACAAAAGACTTTTTCTCCAACAATTGCAAAGCGATTTGCAAATTTTCGGCCAAGGTCAAGCTGGGAAAGATGGCTGAAATTTGAAACGAGCGCACGATGCCCAACTTGGCAATCGCGGCCGGGTCATAGGCTGTGACATCTTTGCCCTTGAAATACAACTGACCCGCTGTGAGCGAAATGAACTTGGTCAGCAAATTAAAGGTGGTGGTTTTGCCCGCCCCATTGGGGCCAATGAGCGCATGGATGCTGCCATCTTGCACTTGCAAATCCACCCCATCGACCGCGACAAAGCCCGCAAACTCTTTCCGCAGAGACTTGGCCTCTAAGACGATGGATGCCATTCGGTCTTCACATGTTGAAAAGCAAGGCCGCCGCCGCTGGCGCGTGTCTCTGCGGATGCGGCGCTGCTCAAGCTGGGTTTACTTTTTCACCAAGGGGCAATCGGGGTTGGGCGGGGCATAGGCATTTTCGGGACTGACCTTGCCGATGATTTCGTAGTAGTCACCGGGGAACTTGGATTGCTCAGGCGCTTTGACCCGGGTGAGGTACATGGGCCGCACCAATTGGTGGTCGTCGCGGATCAAGCCGTTTTCCAGGGCAAAGGAGTTGACCGGCGTTTTCTTCATCAAGGGCACAACTTGCCTTGCATCGTCTGTGTTGGCCGCTTTCACGGCCTTGAGGTAGTGCATGGTTCCCTCGTAATCGGCAATGTGGCCCCAGCCGGGTGCTTTGCCAAAAATTTGTTGGAAGCGCTTGGCCCAGGCCTTGGTGGCTTCGTTCATGTCGTTGTAGGCGGGCATGACAAAGGTGATGCCTTTGGCCGCTTCTTGGCCGATGGCTTCCAAGTCGGCGCTGAAAAACACCAGCGCGGCAATGCTCACCCCAGACTGCTGCAAACCAAACTGGCGGCCCGCCTTGACGATGTTGACCAAGTCGCCACCGCCAAAGCCCACGCCCAGCACCTGGGCCCTGGACGATTGGGCTTGCAACACAAACGACGACACATCACCCGCATTGAACGGCACACGCACATCACCCAACAACTTGCCTCCAGCGGCGTTGATGCCTGCTGTCGCAGCCGCCCGGGCCGGTGGTCCAGCGGCGGTGTCTTGCACCATCAGAAACCAATTTTTTCCACCCTTTTCGGTCACGTTGCGGGTGACCGAAGCGGCCAGTGCGTAGGAATCGGGGGCCCAATGGATGGCATTGGCAATGCAAGACTTGCCAATCAGCTCAGAGCTCAGGGGAATGGTGTGCAACAAGGTTCGGTTGGGGCGGTCTTTGGCGATCGCTTGCGCTGCCAGGGCCACCGAGGAACCGGCCAAGCCCACCACCACCGAGACGCCTTCTTTGTCAAACCATTGGGTGATGAGGGCCGAACCCACGCTGGGCTTCATTTGGTGGTCGGCCACCAACAACTCGATCTTTTTGCCCAGCACCGTTCCACCGAAATCATCGATGGCCATTTGCACGGCCACGGCAGAACCCTTGCCCGTCAAGTCGCTGTAGGCCGAAGACATGTCGGTGCTCATGCCGATCTTGAAAGTTTGGGCCGAAGCGCCCAGGGCCAATGCAGAAACGCCCAACAAACCGGCCTTGAGCACTTGTTGGATGAAATTCAAAGACAAGCTATTTTTCATTTGTGACCTCTTGGCATATCATGGTTGAATGCACTTGCATGGATTAGATGGCAAACCCACGATCCCACACAAGAAGTGCTTGTTAAATCGGTATTAACCCTCGACAAGGATGATTTGTGGACCTTCTTCTTCAAGGCAAATCGGTGCTCATCACCGGCGGCTCTGCGGGCATTGGCTTGGGGATGGCCAAGGCATTTGCGGCAGAGGGTTGCTCCCTCGTTTTGGTGGCCCGCTCTGAACCGGCCCTCACGCGGGCGGCGCAAGACATCGCAGCGGCCCACCAGGTTTCTGTGCAAGTGCATGCCTGCGACATTGGTGACGACCGCACCGCACCCGCCTTGTGCGAAAAATATGCGCACATTGACATCTTGGTCAACAACGCCGGCGCCATCCCGGGCGGCCCCTTGGAAGGCGTGTCCCAACAGCGTTGGCGCGAGGGCTGGGAGTTGAAGGTGTTTGGATTCATCAACATGAGCCGCGCCTTCTACCAGGTGATGGCGGCCAGGCGGCATGGTGTCATCCTCAACATGATCGGTGCCTCGGCCACCGGGCCCGATGCCAAATACATCGCTGGCAGCACCGGCAATGCCGCATTGGAGAGCCTGACCAAAAGTTTGGGCAGCGCATCCCCTGAGCACGGTGTGCGGGTGGTGGGCATCAGCCCCGGATTGGTGATGACCGAGCGCTTGCAAAAGTTGCTGCAAGAGCGGGCGACCAGCAATTTTGGCGATGCATCGCGCTGGCCGGAGTTGACCGCTGCTGCCCCCTTTGGGCGCACCGCAACGGTGGACGAAATCGCTGCTTCGGCGGTTTTTTTGGCCTCGCCCCGTTCGAGTTACACCTCGGGTGCCATACTCAATATCGATGGTGGTTTTGTGCATCGACACAACTGGTGGGGTTGATTCCCCTGTCAACAGGAGCTTTGAATGGCATCACACACAAGCAACGTCCGTGTCCAACCTTTGGCCGGTGCCATTGGTGCAGAAGTGGTTGGCATGGATTTGCGCCAACCGCTCTCTGGCGATGCCGCGCAGTGGCTGCGCGAGGTTTTTTTAAAACACCAGGTGATTTTTTTGCGCGACCAACCATTGAGCTTGGCGCAATACATGGCCTTTGCCAATGCCATGGGCAAGCCCAGCGAATACCCGTTTGTCAAAGGCCTGGACGGTTACCCCTGCATCATCGAAGTCAAAAAGCTGGAACACGAGACCGTCAACTTTGGCGGCATTTGGCACTCAGACACCACCTACCTCGATCAACCCCCCATGGGCTCGATGCTGCTGGCGCGGGAAGTGCCGCCTTATGGCGGTGACACCTTGTTTGCCAGCCAATACAAAGCCTGGGAAACCCTCTCACCGAGCATGCAGTCCATGCTGGACGGGCTGGTGGGCATCAACAGCTCGGCCAAGGCCGATGTCAGCCGCACCCGCGAAGACCGCATGAAATCAGATGGCAAGGCGGTGGACCGCACCGAGTACCGCTCCAAGCACCCCTTGGTGCGGGTGCATCCGGAGACGGGTCGCAAAGCCTTGTACGTCAATGTGGCGCACACCGTGGGCATTGATGGCCTGACCGATGAAGAGAGTGCACCTTTGTTGCACTTTTTGTTCCAGCACCAAGTGAAGGTCGAGTTCACTTGTCGCTTTGTGTGGCAAACCCATTCGCTGGCCTTTTGGGACAACCGCTGCGCACAGCACAACCCGGTGAATGATTACCATGGTCACCGCCGGGTGATGCACCGCATCACCTTGGAAGGCGACACCCCGCGCTGAGCGCAACCCCCTTTGGAGGCCTTATGAATTTATATGGCACTTGGCACCTGGTCGCCACCGTGGGCACCGACGATCAAGGACAACCCAGCCACCGCCCTTTTGGGTCAGAGCCTTTTGGGGTTTTGTGTTTCACCCCCAATGACCGCATGATTTGTGCGGTGTGCAACAACGCGGTGGACTTGAGCGAAGAAGATTCACCGCGCGAATACGCCTCCTATGGCGGGCCCTTCACCTTCGACGGCACCACCTTGGTGACCACCGTCGACTTGGCCGCCGACCCTGCGCGGCTGGGCACACAACAAGTGCGAAAAGTGCGTTTTGATGGCAAGCGCCTGACCCTGACACCGCCCGCACGCACCTTCAAAGGCGGCGTTCAACACCGCGACTTGATTTGGGAGCGGGTATCAGCTGCGGCGTGATTTGCGCGCGGGTTCGTACAACTCGATTTTGGGCTCGGGTTTGGCCGCTGCCACCGGCTTTTCACGCACCGGGAGGTCTGGCCGAGGGGGGTCTTTCACCTCTCGGCGGGGCGCGGGCTTGAGCTCTCTCAGGGGTGGCGGCGCAGATGCTTCAATGCGGGGCATGGCTCATCTTTCAAACGGGGGGTGGCGTGACTTTAGCAGGCTGCACGGGTTTGGCCACCTGGGTCAAATAAAGACCCACTTGTAAGCCCACACCCAAGGGGCCAGATTGCCACTGCAAACGCGCCTTGAGCAAGTGGGCATAGGCTTTGATGATGGACAGCCCCAAGCCAAAGCCGCCTTTCACCGCTGTTTGGGCATCGGCACGCTTCCAGCGGGCTTGCACATGGGCTTGCTGAGACGGGGCAATGCCCACGCCGTTGTCGGTCACGGTCAGCACCACCTGGGTCCCTGCGCCCGCATGGCCCGGTGTGGGTTGCGGGGCCAAACCAACGGTCACGCTGGCACCCATGCCGCTGATGGGCTGACCGTGGCGCACCGCGTTATCGATCAAGTTGCCCAATATGCCCTCGATCAGCGCTGGCTGCCCCATCACCCAGGTCTCGTTGTCCAAGCCTTCAGCCCCCAGATCAACCCCTTGCGCGTGGGCTTTGGGCATGTGGCGCATCACCACCTCGCGCACCAACGCATCCAAGCGCAAGGCTTGCAGCGGCAAGCCTTGTTCTGCTTCATCGGCATAGGCCAGTGCCAACAACTGATCGATCAAATGCGAAGCCCGCTCTTCGCTTTTGACAATGGCTTGCAATTGCGCGCGCCATTGCGCGGGGTCGTCTTGCTGCAGGCCATATTCGGCCAATGCACGGATACCGGCCAAAGGGGTTCGCAATTCATGGGCCACGTTGCCGGTGAACTCGCGCTGCGCCCGCACGCCGTCTTGCAACCGCGCCAACAAGTCGTTGAAGGCCTCGCCCAAGCGGCGCACATCGCGCGAGCCGCCCATCGCAGGCATTGGGGTCAGGTCGTTCACATCGCGGCTCAAAATACCTTTCTCCAACTGCAGCAAAGGGTCTATTTCTTTTTGAATCGCCCGGCGCAAACCCAAGCCCAGCAGCACCAACAAAACCACCTCAGGCACGCCGGTGACCCACAGCAGGCTTTCCAACAAACCACTGCGGCTGGCCGTGGTCTGCGCCACCACCACCCAGAAAGGTTGCGGTTGGGTTTGCTGCAAGGTCACGGTGCGCACGGTTTTGTTTTGAAAAAAGACATCCGCAAACACCGGCTTGGTCGTCTCTGCCGAGCGGGTGGCGCTCAAGCCCGGGTGCCCCGCGATCAAATCACCTGACTGGTTGTAAATGGCAAAAAAAATGGATTCGCTTTGGTCAAACAGCACCGTGCCCAAGTCTTGGGTGGAGAGCTTTAACTCCAACTGCGTGCTGTCTTTGCCCAAGCCAGCGCCCACGCGAGAGGCCAGCAAATACGCGTCATCGAGCAAACTGCGGTCAAATGCCTTTTGCGCAAAGTGGCTGGCCACGGCAATCACCACCAGGCTGGAGACCAACCAGGTCAAAGCCAATGGAATCAAGATGTGCTGCAACAAGCGGGTGCGCAGTGAATGCTCGGTCACGCCTGCTCTCCCTTGGCCTGGGGCTCAATCACATAACCGATGCCGCGCAAGGTTCGGATGACCGCGCCGCTGCCCTGCAGCCGCTTGCGCAAGCGCGAAATAAAAACCTCCAAGGCGTTGTCGCCCAACCATTCATCAAAGCCGGATAACTTTTCGGCCAATTCGCGCTTGGGCACGGCCCGCCCTGGCGGGCTCATCAACTCCCACAGCACTTCAAACTCACGGCTGGGCAAGTCCAGCGCCTGTCCAGCCATGCTCAGGCGGCGCAATTGGCGATCCAAGGACAAAGCGCCCACCTGGACCTGGTCTTGCACACCAATGCCGCGCCGGATCACCGCCCGCAAGCGCGCTTCCACCTCGGCCAGGTCAAAGGGTTTGCCCAAATAGTCGTCGGCACCGGCATTCAGCCCAGCGATGCGCTCTTCGGTTCGGTTGCGGGCGGTCAACACAATCACAGGGGTGTGGTCACCGCGCGCTCGGGCTGCGCGCAACACCTCCAAGCCCGTGGCGGGCAAGGCCGCCCGCTGTGCATTGGCGGGCAGGTTCAAATCCAGCAAAACGGCATCGTAGCTTTGGATGTCCCACAAGTGGTGGGCGCTTTGGACATCGCCCGCCACATCCACCCGGTGCCCCACAGCCGTGAGGCTGCGGCACAACACGTCACGCAAAACATCGTCGTCTTCGACCAACAACACACGCATGGCGCTTCATCCATCCAGATTGGTCAGGTCAAGGTCAGGTTGGCTGTGCGCCAATCCAAACCATGATACGACACCGCTTTTTGCCCGCTGTATGGGTGTTTTGGGCGATCTGCATGGGCCTGTCGGCCCGTGCAAGCGAATCGCCGGCACCCGGCTTGCCCAGTGCGGCCGCCAGCGCCCCGGCCCAGCACATCGGTTTGCCCCTGGTGCTGGAAAGTGCCGCGCGAAACCTGGGCGTGCAACAAGCCCAGCGCAGCTTGGAGGCCTACCGGGCCGATGTGCTGACGGCCAATCATGCGCCACTGCCCAATCTGACCCTGCGCACCTCGTCGATTGATTTGCAAAACGGCGTGGGCCACACATCGGGCAGCGGGATCCAAGACTGGCGGGTGGACAAATCGGTGGGCATTGATGTGGTGTGGGAGCGCGGCAATAAACGCGGCTTGCGCACGCAAGCCAGCGAGCAACTGGTGGGCGCGGCCCAAGCCGATTTGCAAGAAACCCAAACCCAGCAGCAATTGCTGGCCGCCGTGGTTTTTTTCGATTGGGCCGCCGCCCATCAACGCGAGGCCTTGATGCATGCGATGGCGCAAACTGCCCACCAGTTGCACCAGGCCACACAGGTGCGGCTGCGCGCGGGCGATGTCTCCGAACAAGATGCCGATCGCATCGCCATGGAATGGTCCAGGGCGCAAGGCGATGTGGCGCAAGCGCGCAGCGAGCACCAGCGCTTGGCCTTGGTGCTGCAACAGTTGACCGCGTTGCCAGGCCCCACCCAGCATTGGAAGGCCCAAATCAACTGGCCCGATGCAGCCCACATCCGCCCCATCGAATGGGGTGATGCCCAAACCCAATCTTGGGTCCATTCGCGCAGCGATGTGAAGGCCGCCGAGCAGCGTTTGCTGGCAGCGCGCAGTGCCTTGGAGCTGGCCCAATCGCTGAAAAAGAAAGACATCACCTGGGGTGGTGCCTATGACCATTACCCGCCCAACTCCAACAGCCTGTTGGAGGTGCGGGTGCAAATACCGCTGCATTGGGGGTATGGGTTTGAGGGCGAAATCGGTCGCGCCACGGCCCAGTTGCAACAAGCCGAACTCGCTTTGGAGCGCGCCCGCATGCTGGCGCAAGCCGACATCCACGATGCCATCCACGCCTTGCGCAGCAGCCTGGAGCGCTTGCAACTGTACGAAACAAGCATCTTGCCGCGCGCCCAAAAAATTGCCGCCCAAGCGGATTACGCCTACCAAAAAGGGGGCCTGTCGCTGACCGATTTGATGGATGCCCGCCGCAATCTGCGCATCACCCACATCGATGCCTTGAGCGTTCGCACCGAGCATGCCAAAGCGCAGACCCAATGGGACATCCGCACCCGCGCTGTGACACCACTGCGCCAACCCACCGACACCCGCACACCATGAAACCCACACACCGATACCTGTTGCCCGTCTGTGGCTTGGCCCTGGGCCTGCTGGTGGCTTGCGAACGCCCTGCGCCCGTGGTCAGTGCGGGCGCACCCCAGCCCATTTTTGAAGCCAGCCAAATCAAATACCCCCCCGGCCATCCGCAACTGCCCTTGCTGGCCACCGAAGCCGCACAAGCCGCCCAAGACCTGGTGTATGAATTGCCTGCGCGTTTGGTCTGGAACGAAGATCGCACCCAACGCATCACCGCTGCATTTGCCTCGCGGGTGACCCACATCCACGCCGATGTGGGCAAAGCCGTGGCTGCGGGCAGCACCTTGGCGACCTTGAGTTCACCCGAATTTGGTGCGGCCCAGGCCGATGCAGCCCGTGCCCAGGCCGATGCCAACCTGGCCCAAAAGAATTTGGCGCGCCAGCAAGACCTGTTCAGCGCGGGCATCGTGGCACGCAAAGAGCTGGAGCAAGCCCAAGCCGATGCCTTGCGCACCCAAGCCGAGGTGGAGCGGGCCCAAGCCCGCGTGGCCATGTACGGTGGGACACAAAAAGTCGACCAACACATGGCTTTGACCACACAAATGGCGGGCGTGGTGGTCGAGCGGCAACTGAACCCCGGCCAAGAGGTGCGCCCCGATGCAGCCGCTGGCAGCAGCTTGTTTGTGGTGACCGATCCGCGCGAATTGTGGTTGCTGATCGATGCCAAGGCCGAAGACCTGCCCTATTTGCCAGCGGGGGCGGTGCTGCCGCTTCGGGTGCCTGGCATGGCAGACGGGTCATTCCTTGCCACGGTGGTGGGCAGCAGCGATGCCATTGATCCGGTCGCGCGGGTGGTCAAGGTCAAAGCCCGGGTACCCAATCCAAAGCGCTGGCTCAAGGCCGAGATGATGGCCACGGTGGAAGTTCAACGCAAACTCGGTGCTGGCGTGGTGGTGCCCTCCTCGGCGGTGTTTTTGCGCGGTACCCAACATGTGGTTTACGTGCAAAACCAGGCCGGGGTTTTCCAGGCGCGCGATGTGATGCTCGGCCACGCCGACACCAAAACCTCTCACATCACACAAGGTCTGATGGCCGGTGAAATGGTGGTCAAACACAATGTGTTGCTGCTCGAGCGCGAGTTCAACATGGCACAGGCGGCTGCCCGCACCCCCAGCGGGGTGAATGCGGGCCCATCCAAGCCATGAAAAAAATCATTCTGTATGCCCTCTCGCAGCCCTTGCTGATGGGCTTGGCCACCGTGGTGTTTTTATTTGCCGGGGTGATGGCCTTTAAAAACCTATCGGTCGAGGCCTTTCCCGATGTCACCGACACCCAAGTCACCGTCATCGCGCTCTACCCCGGGCGCGCGGCCGAAGAAGTGGAGAAGCAAGTCACTTTGCCGCTGGAAGTGGCTTTGTCGGGCTTGCCCAGCGCGATTCGGTTGTTCTCGCACACCCAATTTGGTTTGTCCTTCACCGTCATCACCTATGACGAGAGCATCCATGTCAATTTGGCGCGCCAGCAAGTCAATGAACGCTTGACCGGTTTGGACTTGCCCTCCGGTGTGCAAGCCCACATAGCGCCCAACGCATCGCCGGTTGGCGAAATCATGCGCTATCGCTTGCGCGGTGACGGCTTGACCACGACCGAGTTGCGCAGCCTGCAAGACTGGGTGGTGGAGCGTGCTTTGCGCCAAGTCCCCGGTGTGGCCGATGTGGTGGCCATGGGGGGGTTCATCAAGCAGTACGAAGTACAGCCCGACTTGGACAAGCTCAAGGCCTACAAACTCAGCTACCAACAACTGACCGACGCATTGGCACGCGGCAACGCCAACGCCGGTGGCAGCTACGTGGCCCAAGGCACCCAACAATTCGCCATCCGTGGCATTGGTTTGCTGCGCGATGCCGACGACATCGGGCGCATTGTGGTGGGCAGTCGCGGCAACACACCGGTCTTGGTGCGCGACGTGGCCGCCGTGGTGGTGGGTGCGGTGCCGCGCTTGGGCACCGTGGGGCAAGACGGTGACGACGATGTGGTGACCGGCATTGTCATCATGCGCAAAGGGGAAAACCCCAGCGTGGTGCTCAAACAGGTGAAAGAAAAAATCGCCGAGCTGAATGCCAAAACCCTGCCGCCTGGGGTGCAAGCCGTTCCCTTTTATGACCGCACCTGGTTGATGGAAAAAACCCTCTTCACCGTGTTCAAAAATTTGGTCGAAGGCGCGTTGCTGGTGGCCTTGGTGCTGTATTTGTTTTTGTCCAATGTGCGCGCCAGCTTGGCCGTGGTGGTGATCATTCCCTTGTCGCTGTTGGCCACCTTCATGGGTTTGAAAATCATGGGGGTTCCCGCCAACTTGCTCAGCTTGGGCGCGATGGACTTTGGCATCATCGTCGATGGGGCGGTGATCGTGATCGAAAACATCATGCACCGCCTGTCTGAGCGGGGCGAGGGCATGAGTGAGAAAGAGCGCCGCCATGTGATCGCCACCGCCACCAACGAAGTTGGGCGGCCGACCCTGTTTTCCATGCTCATCATCATTGCAGCGCACATCCCCATCTTTGCCTTGCAACGCCACGAGGGTCGCATTTTTCAACCCATGGCCTTGTCGGTCACTTCGGCCTTGATCGGCTCGCTGATTTTTTCGCTCACCTTGGTGCCCTTGATGGCTTTTTACATGTTGCGCAAAGGTTTGCCGCACCAAGACAACCGCCTCTTGGCCTTTTGCAAGCGCACCTATCAACCCGTCTTGCAGTGGGCTTTGGGCCATGCCAAAGCCGTGATCGGCATGGCGTTGGGGGCTTTCATGGTGGCCATGTTGGCCGCGTATCACCTGGGTTCTGAGTTTTTGCCTGAGCTCAATGAAGGAACGATCTGGGTCAACCTGCGCTTGCCCGCCAGTGTGTCCAACCCGGAAGCGGCGCGCATCTTGCACGATGTGCGCCGTGCCTTGCTGAGCGTGCCGGAAGTCAACACCACGGTGTCCAAGGCTGGCCAACCCGAAGATGGCACCGACCCCAAAACCATCAGCATGGCCGAGGTGTTTGTGGACCTCAAGCCGGTGGAGCAATGGCGGCCCGGCCTCACCAAAGAGGCCTTGATCGAACAGATGAACCAAGTGGTTTCGGATTTGCCGGGCATGGAGCCCACTTTTTCACAACCCATTCGGGACAATGTGCTGGAGTCGATCTCCCAAATTGACGGCCAAATTGTGATCAAACTGGCGGGTGACGATTTGGCCCAGTTGCGCAAAACCGCGAAAGAAATTGAGCACGAGGTCAAACAAGTGCGCGGTGTTTTTCGGGCCGAGGTCGATCGCTTTGGTGAATTACCGCAGTTGTTGATCGAAATTGATCGCGAGCGGGCGGCCCGCCATGGCTTGAATGTGGACGACATTCAAGATGTGATCGAGGCCGCTTTGGCAGGCAAGGCCGCCACCACTTTGTGGGAAGGCGAACGCAAGTTCAATGTGGCCGTGCGCTTGCCCGATGCGCAACGCCAATTGGCCCGGTTGGCGGCCACGCCGCTGGCCACGCCAGACGGCGGCTATGTGAGTTTGGGTGCGGTCAGCACCATCCGCGAGACATCCGGTGCCATGAACATTGCCCGCGAAGCGAGTCGGCGCACCATGGCGCTGGGCATTTTCATCAAAGACCGTGACATGGGTTCGGTGGTGGAAGACATGAAGGCGCGTTTGCAAAAAAATGTGGTGATACCGCCCGACTACAAACTGACCTGGTCGGGCGAGTTTGAAAACCAAGAGCGCGCCATGAAACGGCTGAGTGTGGTGGTTCCACTGTCTTTCTTGTTGATCTTCATTTTGCTGTTCGATGCGTTTTCTTCCCTCAAAACCGCGTCGCTGATTTTGCTCAACGTGCCGTTGGCCTTGATCGGCGGCTTTATCAGCCTGTGGTTGTTCTCTATTCCCTTGTCGGTATCGGCCGCCATTGGCTTTATTGCGCTATCGGGCCAAGCGGTGCTCAATGGGGTGGTGCTGCTCACCGTAATTGAGCAACTGCGCAGCGCCGGGCTGACGGTGCTGGAAGCGGTCAAGGAAGGGGCCATGCAACGCTTGCGCACCGTGCTGATGACCGCCTTGCTGGCTGCTTTGGGTTTGTTGCCCATGGCTTTGAGCCATGACATCGGCTCCGAAACCCAACGGCCCTTGGCCATTGTGGTGATTGGCGGCTTGTTCACCGCCACCTTGCTCACCTTGGTGGTGCTGCCGGTGCTGTATGTGCTTTGGTACAAGGACCACCGCCAGCCCAAGACCGAGATGGCCTGACACAGGGGCTTCACACGGCAAGGCTAAGATGTTTTGATCCATGACCATGCTGTACCCCCGCATCCCACCCCTTCGCCTGTGGGCTGCCGCCATTTGTTTCGTTTGGTGTGCGGTTTTTCCAGCCGCCTCGCACGCAGCCAGGCCCATGAACACGGACGATGCCAACGTGGTGGACCCCAAAGCTTGTCAGGTGGAGACCTGGGTGCGGCGCGACCGCAGCAGCACCGAGCAATGGGCCATCCCGGGCTGTAATTTTTGGGGCGACATAGAGTGGTCGCTGGGCGGCCAGCAGCGCAGCGAAGACACGCCTTGGACATCGGGCTTGTTGCTCGGTCAAGCGAAAAAACGCTGGATGAGTTTGGCCGATGGTGATTGGGGCTTGTCCACCACCTTGGGCTTTGTCAACACCCAGCCCACCGCCGTTTTCAACGCCCCTCAGCGCGATGTGTATGTCAATGCACCCATCACGCGCGCGTTGGGCCAAGACCGATTTGTGCACCTCAACCTGGGCTGGGTGCAGCATGGCCGGGACAACAGCGCCCGCGCCACTTGGGGCTTGGGGGGTGAATGGCCCTTGCGGCCCAACTGGATCGCCATTGCCGAGGTGTACGCCGAGAACACCATGCCCAGCCAGTACCAAGTGGGCTTGCGCTTTTGGGTCAAGCCCCAGCGCATCCAAATCGACACCACCTACGGCAATGTGGTGGGCACGGCCCAAGACCAGTCCTGGATCACCATTGGCCTGCGTTTGTTGACCCCCGCTTTTTTGCCCTGAGAGACCCACCCTGCGCAAAGCTTGGTAGCATGGCCCTTCGCTGTTGGATTGAATGAAGGAGTACTCACATGTCCATGCCCTGGGAAGGGATCGTTTCAGCCGACGAGATCGCGGCTTATGAAGCGGCCGGTTTTGGTCGGCCACAGGCCCAGGGCAAGCGCCCGGCCTTGCTCATCATCGATGTGCAGTACCGCACAGTGGGCACCCAACGCCAGCCGTTTTGGGAGTCGATCAAAGAGTTCAAAACCTCGTGTGGCGAAGTGGGTTGGCAGGCGGTGGACCACATCGCCCCGCTGCTGGCTTTGTTTCGCGAGAAAAACCTGCCGGTGCTCTACCCCTATGTGGCACCGAAAGAAAATTTCGATGTGGGCCGTTTGGCCGAAAAAGTACCAGCCTTGATGGGCGTGGCCGCACACGGTTACCAATTTGTGCCCGAAGTGGCCCCGCAAGACCGGGACATCTTGCTGCCCAAAAAACACCCGAGCGCATTTTTTGGCACGCCTTTGGCCAGCTATTTGATCGACCTGCAAGTCGACAGTTTGGTGGTGACCGGTTGCACCACCAGCGGCTGTGTGCGCGGCAGCGTGGTCGACGCGTTTGCCTACAACTTCAAGTGCACCGTGCCCATCGAATGCGTTTACGATCGCAGCGCCACCAGCCATGCCGTCAACTTGTTTGACATGGCGGCCAAGTATGCCGAGGTCAAACCCGTGGCCGAGGTCATGCAATACATCCGTTCATTGCCCAAGGCTTCATCATGAAAAAATTTGACAACAAGTTTGACCGTTATCCCTTTTCCCAGCTGCCCAAGCGCCCCACCTACAGCTGGCCCAATGGGGCCAAGTTGGCGGTTTACTTTGCCCTGAATGTGGAGGCCTTTGAATTTGGCCGCAACCCCGGGCCCGACTTCACCTCTTTACCCGCCGCGCCGTTTCACCGCGGATTTGCCTACCGCGACTACGGCAACCGGGTCGGCATTTGGCGCATTTTGGAGTTGTTCAACCGCTACCAAATTCCGCTGGCCATTTTGACCAACACCAGCGTGTACGACATTTGCCCCGAGGTGCTGGTGCCGTTTCGCGAGCGGGGTGACGAGTTTGTCGGCCATGGCCGCACCAACTCAGAGCGCCAAATCGACATGGACGAAGCCACCGAGCGGGCCATGCTCACCGAGGTGCGCGACCGCTTCATCCAAGAAGAGGGCAAGGCCCCCAAAGGATGGCTGGGCCCCTTTATTTCGCAAAGCGCCAAGACACCCGAGCTGCTGCTCGAGACGGGTTACACCTATCAAATGGACTGGTTTTTTGATGAGCAACCGCAGTGGTTTCGCACCGATCGCGGCCCCATCTTGAGCGTGCCCTACCCTTCAATGGAGCTCAACGACATTCCGGCCTTCATCAACCGCGGGGCCAGCGACGGCGAGTTCACCACCATGATCACCGACGGCTTCAACCAACAGCTGAGCGATGGCGAGCGCAACGGTTGGCCGCTGGTGTGCGGGATTTCTCTGCACACCTTTTTGATGGGGCAACCGCACCGCGCCCACCAACTCAAATTGATTTTGGAGCACATGGCCGCCCAACGCACCCGCGTGTGGTTCACCACCCCCGGTGCGATTGCCGACCACGTGGCGGGCTTGCCCGCTGGCACTGTCGCCCTGCCCTGAGGCGATGGGATGAAACCCACGCTGCCCCTTCAAACCGCATGAGGCTTTAAGGGCGCAGCGGCCCCGTGCCACAGCGCTTCAGCGGCACTCGCTGGGCAGTTGTTTGGCGGGCAGCAAGCTGCCTGCGGGGACCGACAAGGTAGCGGGCATCTCCACGCCAGCGCCCACACAGCGCCAAGCCACCACGGCTTGGCTGGGCGGCGTGAACGCGGTTGTGCCATCGGGCAAGGCCGTGGGGGCCGCCCAAGTGCCCAAATAAGGCACCAAGTGCACAAAGCCATTGCCTGCGGCGGCGGTGGTTTTGACGCTGATCACCCCGGTCTTGGCATCCACCGCCAAACTGGCCAGGTTGGTGGTGGCCGTTGGTGCGGTAAAGCCACTGGCATAGCCATTGGCGCTGGCATTGGGGTTGCCGCTGTTGAGGTGTTCGACCACGGTGTTTTTGGCCGCTGATGCCAGCGACAGGCCTTCGCCAACGCGGGCGCGCACGGCATAGTCGAGGTAAGCGGGCAAAGCAAAAGCGGCCAAGATGCCAATGATGGCGATGACCGCCATCAGTTCGATCAAGGTAAAGCCCTGCGGCCGACGGACTGGTTTCATGATGCCCCCTTGGTGATCGTTTTGATCAAATGATTCTAGGCAGGCACATCAAAAAGGCAAGCGCTGGGCGGCGCTGCCTTCATTCGGTACCGGGGTCGTGCTTGGCAGCCGCCTTTTTTTGCATGAACTTGCCGATCATGTAGACCGACAGCGCCCCAATGACCGCACCCGCATAGTGCAACCAGGGTGCCGCTTCCAAGGTGTCGCGCAACAGCACATCGCTGACGATGGTCTCGCCGCCCACCCAGCCAATCAAACAGGCACCAAACACCACGATGACGGGGAAGCGCTCCATCATCTTGATCATCAAGGTGCTGCCAAAAATCACCATGGGAATGCTGATGGCCAGGCCCAGGATCAGCAGGGTCATGGAGCCCTTGGCGGCGGCGGCCACGGCGATCACGTTGTCCAAGCTCATCACCAAATCGGCGATCAAAATGGTGCGCACGGCGGCCATGAGGGTGCCGTATTCTTTGGAGTCGCCCTCTTCTTCGTCTTGCTCGCTGAGCAATTGGGCACCAATCCACAGCAGCAATATGCCGCCAATGATTTGCAAGCCTTTGAGCTCCAACAGCCAAGCGGCCACCACGGTCAGCACGATGCGCAACACCACGGCGGCACCAGAGCCAAACATGATGGCTTGCTTTTGCTGGTGCGGTGGCAGGCTGCGGGCCGCCAGCGCGATCACCACGGCGTTATCGCCCGACAAAATGATGTTGATCCAAATGATCTTGAGCAAGCCGATCCAAAACTCGGCCGTTTGCAGCATTTCCATGGAGATTCCCGTGTAATTAGTTTTTTATATAGGGCCTCGCATTGACGGCCCAACAGGTGACCCAAAGTGTAACGGCCTTGCAGGTGCAAGGCCGTTGGTGGTTTTGCGGATGATTTTGGCTTACAGCAGGGCTTTGAGCAGCTTGCCCATTTCAGAGGGGTTGCGGGTGACTTTGAAGCCGCACTCTTCCATCACGGCAAGTTTGGCTTCAGCGGTGTCGGCACCGCCGCTGATCAAGGCACCGGCGTGGCCCATGCGTTTGCCCGCAGGTGCGGTGACACCGGCAATAAAGCCCACGATGGGTTTTTTCATGTTGGCTTTGCACCAGCGCGCGGCTTCGGCTTCATCGGGGCCGCCGATTTCACCGATCATGATGACCGCGTCGGTATCGGGATCGTCGTTGAATGCGCGCATCACATCGATGTGCTTCAAACCGTTGATGGGGTCGCCACCAATGCCCACCGCGCTGGACTGGCCCAAACCGATTTCAGTGAGTTGTGCCACAGCTTCATAGGTCAAAGTGCCTGAGCGTGACACCACGCCGATGCGTCCTTTGCGGTGAATGTGACCAGGCATGATGCCGATTTTGATTTCGTCAGGCGTGATCAGTCCCGGGCAATTGGGGCCAAGCAACAGCGTGCGTTTACCGCCTGCGGCTTCTTTGGCTTTCATGCGGTTGCGCACCATCAACATGTCGCGCACAGGAATGCCTTCAGTGATGCAAATCGCCAAGTCCAGATCGGCTTCGACAGCTTCCCAAATCGCGTCTGCGGCACCGGCAGGCGGCACGTATATG
>JACCDW010396161.1_pt1 | contig 56372 bp, 87 predicted proteins | sample 7449781 | NCBI WGS metagenome assembly JACCDW01 (sample SAMN15323449, study PRJNA562643) | freshwater metagenome | isolation source: river surface water | place: USA:Blue River Watershed | collected 2017-08-18
GGGTTGACCGTGGATGGACAGCGAGCCAGGGCCAATGAACCCTTTCTTGGCAAGCGGGCCAGAGACCTTGCCCGAGGGCATGGCGCGGTGATAGGACTGTGCGGCCTCAGCCACCGTATCAGCGCCCTCGCGCATCACGCCGGTGACCTTGGAGGCCCACTTCTGCCCGGGGCTCATAGGGCCGCCAGGAAGCCGTCTGGCACCAGCAGGGGGTTCATTAGCCCCACCGCCAAAAACCGCTCCAGCGGCCATCTGACCGAGTCCCAGGGCGGTTCCCGCTGCGCCGCCGAGACCAGCGGCCACCGCGGTGCGGTTATCCGACTCAGGCTCGGCAGGAACCAGCTCCGGCGGAGCCTCTTGCGCCACCTCTTCCTGGGCCACGGGCTCAGAAAAACCACCGTAAGCCCTGATACGATTCACGTAATCGACGGACTGCGCGGGAGGGTCTCCTTTACCCTGGAAAAACGGGTGATCAGGCCCAGCGTTGTATCCGACAGCCCCCAGCACGGGGTCGCCAAACTTATCAATCGCCTGCTTGAGATACTTTATGCCGGCTTCAATATTGGCCTCTGGGTCGTCCATGAGCTGCTTGGGCTCATACCCCATGAGCTTGCCAGTCCCGGGCTTGACTTGCATGATGCCGATCTCGCCCGCAGAGCCGCGCACCAGCTTGTCCCCGCTCTTGTGCCGAAGCTGACTCTCGGTGTAGGCCAGAGCAGCCGCCAGCCGCGGGTTGACGCCGTACTTGTTCGCGGCATCAATCACGCGAGCAAGGTTGGCCTTTTGCTCGTCATCAAGCGTGTCAATGAATTTAAGATCGTCCATTACGGATTGCCTCTTTGACGATTAAGTCTCTCTCTGAGCGATTCAGGCGTGATCGGCGCACTTGCAGCGGAGGCAGCAGAGGCGGCTGGGGCAGCAGCAGGCCGGCCCGGAGCGCCGCCGGGATACACAATGTTGACGACGCGGTTGCGGTAATCAGAGAACATGCGCTCAAACTCCGGGGTGTCCTCGAAGTCCTCGTACTGCATCTTCTTGGAGCGCATGACCTTGGCGAGTTCGGCCTCAAACTTGGCCTTCTCGCGCATGAAGCTCAGCTTCTGGCGGAACGAGCGCAGCGTATCAGCCATGTTCGGGCCCATGGCGTTGACCATCTGCTGCTCGAAGTTAGACACAGACGTACCGGAGCCCAGGCCCTTGCGTTGTTCAAACTGAGTCAGCGCCAGGAGCTGGCCCAGCGTTGCCGCTTGGTCGATAACCTCTTGCGGGGCGCCGGTCTGCGCGACGATCTTGCGAACAGCAGGGATGCCGACGCTGAAGTTGCCCACGCGCACAGCCTCTTCCACCAAGCTGCCCAGGGCGCTTTGCACATCACCGCGCTCGAGCACGCCCATGACCTTTTCAATGCCGGGGGTCTTCAGGATGTTTTCCATCCGCTCATAAACCGGCAGCAGAGCAAGAGCGGCCTTGCCTGCGGTCTTGACCTCCGCGGTAGCCTTGAGAGCCTGCGTGGCCTCACCAACAGCCAGGGTCTCTCGTACCTTCTGGTCAACCTCTCGCGCCGACTGAGCCTCGCCAGGAGTCTGAGCAAACGAGCCCGCGGGAGGCTTGGCAACTGTAGATCCGGGCGTAACCGTACCAACAGCCAGCTCGCCCTGGCCCGTCGGAGCCGCGGCAGGAGCGGCTGCGGGTCGAGCCAGCGGCTTGGTGTACATGTCGATGATTCGATAGTACGTGGCCGCATCATTGTTGCGACGGGCCTTGTCAAACGCGATGGCGTCCTCTTCAGACAGCTCCAGCGTCATGGCCTTCTGACCGGTGGCGGGGTTCCCCGGGACAAAGCGAGTCACCGGCGCCTTACCGCCGAAGGGCGTGAACTCGCCCGTGAGCTTGTTCACATAGCCGGTGGGCTGAACAGCAATCGACTCCATGGTGAGCTTGTATTGCTGCTCCAGAGCCTTGCTCAGTTCGGGGTCTACGTAGCTCAGTTGGGCGATGAGCGCCGGCGTTACCTCGCGGCCACCAATCATCACGCCGCGGCCAGACTGGTTGCCAGCGGTGACAACAGGAGTAGCCGGTGCAGCCGCAGGGGCAGCAGGGGCAGCCGGAGCGCCAGCGGCGGGTGCGCCAGCAGGAGCGGGGGCGCCAGCGGGTGCGGGTCGAGCCCCGCGAATGACAGGGGTCGGCTCTTGACCACCGGTGAGGAACTGGAAGCCCTTCTGACGGCGAGACATCTCGCGCTCAGCCTGGGCAATTTGCAGGCGAAGAGCGGCAACATCTGCCTCTTCTTTGGCCTCTTGCAGTTGAGCCTCTCGAGCGCCCTTGAGGCCAGAGGCAAACTCCGCAAAGAAGCCCATGCCGCGCACGCTCGGGTCGTTGAGGCCCGCAAGGTATCCCGCGTTAACCGCATCCCCTGGGAGTCTGCGGCGCTTTTCCAAGGCGTCAGAAAGCTGCCTCAAGGCAGACTGATACTTGGCCTCGCTCTCATCATCGACGGCAAACGTCGGCTTCAGAGCGGCAGCAAGAGGTGAAGTCGTTGCCATAGTTCAGTCTTTAGGGATAGAAGTCGTCAGAGCCGTATTGATTGGCGTAATCAGTGAAGTCCTGCCCTGCGGCTTCCGCCTCCTGCTGGGCCAGATAGTCTTCGTATTGCTGCTCCCAGTCGCCCGTGGTCTCTGCGCCCTGCAAATCCGACAGCGAGGGGATGTTCTGATACGAGAAGTCGCCAGCAAGCTCGGCGGGAGTGTACGCACCGCCCGGGCCGGTGGGCTTGATGCCCATGTACCGCAAGAACTGAGCAACGGTGCTGACGGGTTTGTCAGACATCGTGTCCTTGATGTATGCGCCAAGGGACTCAATCCGGCCCATGGTCGAGCCACCAAGCTCAGAGCCGCCTTGGCCCTTGGCGGGACGGGTAATGCTTTGCAGCGTGCTCAGCGGCACAGACTGGCCCTGCATCAGCTTGGACACAGCGGTCGCGGCCTTCAGCGGAGACTCCAGTCGGGCCTGCTCGTAGGCCTGCTGTTCACCGCCGGCGGTCGTCATGGCCTTGGCGCCAGCCAGCCCCAGCTCCTGCTCCATTTGAGCCTGACGCGATTGCGTCTGAGCCACTTGATTCTGTAGCTGAGCCTCGCTCATGGCCGCATCAAGAGCGGTCTTGTAGCCAGCGCTCAGAGCGCCGTATTGCTGGCCCGTCAGGTTGCGCTGGATGTCGGCCAGGGACTGGCCCGTAGCAGCAGCGTATCGGCGGCTACCCAGGTCACCACGGCCCACCGCGGCAGCCGTGAGGCTGGGCATCACGTTGCGCTGGATGTTTTGCTGGGCCAGACGCTCCATCTCCTGCACCACGTTCTGGGTGTAGGGATCCATGAAGCGAGAGATGTCGCCGGAAGAAACGCCCGATGCCTGGGCGGCGGTCTGCTGTGCAGTCGTCAATTGCGGACGGTAGGCTTCAGCGGCGCCAGGAACCGCGGCGTAGCCCTGCTGCTGCAACGCAGTCAGGGGCGCAACAAGCTGATCCGGGGTCTTTGCAAGCTCAGTCGTGCCAGCCTTGGACAGGCCAGACAGATAGTCGGTGTAGTAATCGGGAGCCTCGGTGGTCTTTCTTTGAGTCTCAGTGACCAACCGATTGATGTTCGGGTCAAGAATTGTTGCCATCTATCGCTCCTACGATTTCAAGAAGTCCAGCGGGGACTTGATTTCGGGCGGTAAGTCCTTGGGCTTTGCGGATCTTACGTGCTTGCGGATGCTGTGCATCATGTCGTACAGCTTGTCCGATCCAGCCTTAGTCGAACCATTGCCGATTGCAGCAACCACATCCGCGGGGAACACAAACTCGCCATCCGCGAGCATGGCAGGGATGTCATCAGACTGCCCATCCCCGGGCCCGGTCACCGCATCACCCTTGCGAAAGTCCACCCTGGCCTTGCCGCCAGCGGCAGCCATCAGAGGCGAAGCCATACCCCCAAGGGCATATCGCCCGTACCGCGTGCCACCACCCATCAGCGGCGAGATGGCGCCACCAGAGGCCGCAAGCAAGTTCTCGTTCGGGTTGACCTGTTGATCCCCGCCAAAGTTCAGAATCTGCTCAATCGGTGACTCTGACCCATAGTTAAAGTAAGGCTGCATAAACGCCGTCTCAGTCTTATTGTTATTGTCCGGCAAAACTCCGGAGTCCTCAACATTAAGGAAGGGTGCCTCGACATCAGCCTTCGAGAAGAAAGGCGACAGGAAGCTAGAAAAGTCGCCGGCCTGCTCTTTGGGTTTGCCGATGCGAGCCACCAGATGCTTGAGGTCTTCCGACTCATCGCTGGTCGTGGCATCAGACAGCAGCCCCAGAGCGCCGGCGGTGCCGTATGTGCCGTAGGTGCCGTACGAGGAGCCCGTCGTCGGCCTGCTCTTTTCCAGCAGGGCGTTAACCGCCGTCGGCGCAAGCCTTTGGGCGATATTGAGCGCAGCCAGCTTCTGCTCCAGATCTCTTTCGGCCTGAAGATTTTGAGATTCAGGCGCGGCTCTGAGAATGTCAGCAGACGGGATGTAATCAACAATATTCGACGAACTGTCGATAGTTAATGAGCTTCCGTCGTCGTACTTATATGTAGAAGTGCCGTCCGGGTTTTGTGTATACGCACTAACTCCAGAATTCATGTCGCCGGAATAAAAGGGCGTATCCATGCTTACCGGAACCCCAAAGTCTTGGGGCGGGTACAAAGAGGCATCTGCGGCCTCTCCCGTCGCAGCCAGATAGTCAAACTCTCCGGAGGAGTCGCCGTAGGGCTGAGGGTCAATGCTCTGGAGGTAGTCGTCCACCGCGGCGGTTCGAGCCTCTTTGATGCCGGCGCCAATCCCAGATAGCAAGCCGGCCTTGAGCATGGCGTCTTCGTCGCCGCCGCTGGTCACCCCTGCCGCAGCTACGTTGCCCACAATCTGGCCCGCTGCGGCGCTTCCTGTGGCCTCTGCAACCGATTGCCCGACCGCCCCAGCTATCTCCCCCCCAACGAAGGAAGTGGCGCCCCCTACAACCGCAGACTTCAGGACGTCGCCAGCATCACCGCCCTCAGCCGCGGTCATGGCGCCAGCAACAACACCCGTACCGATGGCAGTGGCAACGGCTGTACTGACCGTGCCAATACCGATAGCGGTTGCTACACCTGCGCCAATAGCCGCAGATGCGCCCGTAACCGCCATAACTATTGGTACTGCTGGCATCTCAGAACTCCATTATGTAAACGTTGACCTGCTTGTCGCCAATAACAGCTTTTGTCTGTCTGATTGGCAACCCAGTCATTCTTGCAAGACGGGCGAACCTATTATCTTCGCTGTAGGTGTAGCCCACTTTGACGCCGATATTTTGCAAATAGGCAGCTAGCTCAACAAAGTTTTGCGCCAGCTCTCGGGGATTCACTTGCGTGCCGATGGTGTGAACCTCGACCACGCCCTGCCCGCGAACGATCACGAGGAACAGCACATCGCCAATGTGAACGAGCTTGGCTCCCTCCTCCTGCACAAGGGAGGCGAGCTTGTTCAGCGCCTCCTGAGCCCGCTCCTCGGAGCCAAGCTCTTGCAGGAAGTACTCGCTGGCGATCCGGTAGACCTCTTGCTGCTCTTGTTCGTCCATGGTTATGCCGTTTGTCTTGGATTGACTGCGCCCATCAAGGCCATGGCCCAGTCCATCCAGTTTTCAAAATTGTCCGTCATCGGGATCGCCTCGTTGGCAAACACATCGATGGCGCGGATGCCGTTGCCCCAAGCCTTCCAGTCCGTAAACGGGCCGGGGATCTCGAGCTGCTGGGGCGCATACAGCTCGCACATAAGGCTCGCCCAGGACTCAAACGAGTGGTACCTGGGGTCATAGACGAGGGCGGGATTAAGAGCCACCGTAGCCCCTTACATCGCCAAAGTCGGCACTGACGATCACGCGGCCCATCTGGTAGTCGCCACCCTGTACGTCAGAGCGGAACTTCAGACGCAACTCCCGACGCTGCTCGCGCAGATCGATCTTTCCCGTACCCGCAAGGAACAAATACGGGCCCGTGGTCACATCCTCGACCTGAGCATACGGACGGCCCGTGACGTACAGCTCCATCTCGCCCACTTGCAGGAAGTCCGGCTCCAGGCGCTCCAGATCGAGCCAGTTGTTCTGCCCCACCATCCCAGGCTCAGACGGGCCTCCAGAGACCCAGCCCAGATCATTGGTCTCAAAGTAAGACTCAATGGCGTTTTGCGTCTGGCCCTTGACCTCATCCACCCCGTACTCGTGCTGCCACAGGCTGATGAGCCCCGGGGTGGTGGTGAAGTTGATGGTGACGCCCGTATCAGTAGCCGTCGCGCTATTGGACATCGTGAGGATCATGCCCCACAGAGTGGCTACATCAATCGAGAAGCCCGCCCCGGTGCCGCCAATGTCGCTAGCGTCCGCGCTCAGGACATCCCCCGCGACATAACCAGCCCCAGCAGAGACAATCGTGACCGTAGTTACCACGCCACCGGACACCGTAATGTTTGCGGTCGCCTGAAAGCCAGAGCCACCGGTGAGCGGAACGTTGGTGTAGGAGCCGTTCGTATAGCCGGCGCCGGGGATCAGGCCAGACAGGGTCTTGATACCGCTGGTGGTGATGCCGACGATCCTGGTGTCCGCAGGGATACCGTTGCCAGTGACGGTGCAGTTGAAAACAACATCCCCGTCGTAGGTATTGGCGTACAGCAGATCACTGCCGTTGGTCGTGTCATACACGCCAGACGCCAAAGCCTCTGCGGCGCTCACATCCCACCCAGCATTGACCGGATAGGCAAACACTTGGGAGAAGTAGCCAGCAGAGCGGCGGGCGCCCAGCGCCTGACCAGCGTCATACCAAGTGTTCTCGCGCACGTTGTAGACAATCGCGTCCGTGCATTCAGTGGCATCACCGCGGGGGTAGTACCACCAGATCTCACCGTAACGCGGAACCTTCTGAACCCACACCTTTTGACGTTGGTTGTAGTTCAGATTGTCGAAGAACCAGTTCTGGTTCATGGCGTTGGGGATCTCTTTGACCACGCCGTTGTACATCATGAAGCGGTCAACGCCGCACCAGTAGTAGATGCCGTCGTACTCAATCACCGACTGGCTGGACATGATCGAGGTCTGGCTCGAGATGATGTCGTAGCGCCAGAAGGTCGGAGCCGCAAAGTTCTGCGTTCCGGCCACGCCCAGGCTCTGCGGAGCGTAGGACACGCGGATGAGGCTATCCAGGCTCCAGAACAGGCCGCTGGGGCTGTTGGAGCCGCCTCGCACGGGTAGCCCCTGGACGATCTTGCCAGAGGCCACGTTGGTCTCGTTGGCGTCCGCGGAGACCCAGTCCTGTGCATTGCCAGCAGCGCAGTTGCGAATAAGACCGTTGTTGCCGTAGACAAAGACGTACGGGTGCAGAACCACCACGCCGCCAGAGACTTCCACGTTGTTGTCAAAGGTGGCCGTCACGGTTGCGGTGCCGGTAGCGTTTTGCGACAGCGTCACCGTCGTGCCGACCACAGAGACCACGGTCGTGCCGGCAGGGATGTTGGTTCCGGTGACAGTCTGTCCCGCCCCAACCAGGATATTGGCGACAGCCAGCGTGGCGGTGGGGCTGCCGGTGCTAACAGACAAGGAGTCGGTGAACACGCCGATCTTGGACATCGTGTTGCCAGAGACAGCGCCAATCAGGACGGGCGTATTGACCGTGCTGTCGATCTGGGCCAAGTCCTGCCCCGGGTGAGCCACGATAGTTGCAACGCCGGCCCCGCCAACATCGTAGAAGCCGTCAAACTGCCACAGGTTGTTAGGGCTGGGGGTGAAGTCGCTTAGCGTGTAGCTGGACACTCCAGAGCCGATGCCGTTGTTGTCTACGGAGATGGCCTGCAAGCCATCAGAGTAGCCGCTGAAGATCTTGGTGAAGCCGTCTTGAGGAGTCACCCAGATGCCCCTGGAGGGGCCATCCAACTGACCAGAGATCTCTCGGTATCCCCCCATCTTGCGAGGCCGACCACGCTGAAACCGCACCCACCGACCATCGTTGTAAAACAACTTGTCGAAAATGGTGCCGTCGCGCTGGATTCCAGGCTTCGTATCAAGCGAGAAGACCTTAGAGGCCATTAGAACGTGCCCCCAAGAACACCGCCGGTGAAGTTGCCGGTGCCGTTGATGTTCAGGCCAGAGGTCGTCAGAGAAAAACGATTGACGCCCAGGACGGAGATGTCAAACTGGCCGGCGCCACTGCGGTAAACACCGGTGGTGGGCTCAGATCCAAAGTTCAGCGAAGGAGAGCCCACCGAGCCATCAATCAGGCTGATCGAAGACGAGCCGGCCAAGATGGTGTTTGCGTTGACCAGATTGATCGAATCGCAGATGAGGGTCGCCTGCTGGCCCGCCGGAATCGCGGCTGTAGAGGCCCCGGAAACACCCGTGGAAATCGTGACCGTGTAGTTGTTGACCGTTCCATCCGTGGCGTTTTGGATGTAGTAGACCTGCACGGTCTCGGGGACGATCACCGTCACGTTGCCAGAAAGCGTACCCGTGAACTTCATGATCACGTTGGCCGCTTCGTTGCTGGTCAGCGTGTAGGTGCCGCTCACCACGGGGTAGGTAAGCTGCGTGAAGTTGAACTGCGTGGCGCGGCCCAGGCCCACCGAGTAGAAGGCGGTGCCAGAGCAGACGATGATGCAGGAGTCCCCCGCCTGCAAAGACACCGTCGAGGAGCCGTTGAACAGATCACCGCCAGTCGTGGCAACCGTGAGCGTGCCGCTACCGGAGTTGCGGACAAACATGAACCAGTTGTTGCCAAGGCTGGAGGCCGGGTCAAGCGTCAGCGTGCCGGCGCCGCCAGTCCAGACGTAGGCCTGGGCGCGGAAAGCGACGGTGGCAGTCGTGTTGGACGAGAACGTCGTAACGGGATGGCTCACGTTGAGCGTGTTGCTCACCGCCAGCAGGCCATAACCGGCCAGGGTCGCAGCATCGACGTTGCTCGTACCAACCCCAAAAGCAATCACACCCCAGGTGCCGTACTCGTCCGGGTTGGTCTCGATGTAGAGGTACTTTGCCTCGCCCGGGGCAATGGTGACGATTGCCGAGTCATCATCGAACGTGCGGACATCAAAAGAGTTGCCGCCGACGTTTCGGATTAGAGCGTCATTACCGACCGAGGTCTGGTTCGCGGGAGGCATCCACAGCTCAAGCCCCGCAGACGTCGCGGTGACGTCCATGATGCGAGCCGCATAGTCATTGGTGGCGTTTCCGTTGATCGGCCACTGAAGCTGCGTATTGGCAGAAAGAGTGACCGCACGGAAAGAAACGTCAGTCGGCTGAATGACGTTTCCAGTGAATGGGCTGTTGTAGCTCATCTGATGATCCTTTAGCTATCGACCGCAATCGCCTGACGGTCAGCCACTCGCAGCTTGTCTTCCGCGGTCAGCACATCCATGGCTTGCTTGTACATGGCCTGCCACAGTTGCACTCGAGAGTCGTTCTTCAGGAACGGCATGGCCTGCAAGAGCGACCCGTACAGCAGGGCCTGCGGGGCGTATTGGGTGAACCAGTTGGTCTGATTGCTCGAGTCCAGCGGCTGCACGCGCTCGTAGTACAGAACCTCGAAGTTGTAGGCAACATCCGGCGTCGGAGCCACCATCCAGTGGGTGTAGTCGTAGTCCGTGTAGAACTTGGGCACATCCGTGCTGGTCGGGTCGGGCCAGTACTCGCGCAGGTACTCGTAGCGGCGCAGCAGCACGGGCTGGCGCTTGCCATCCACGGTGATGTTCATCGAGACGGTCTTGCGCCACCGGGCGGGCTTGTCCACTACCGGGTTGCCGGCCACCATCTGGCTGGTTTGAACGGTCAGGTTCCCGAGAAACTTGATCTGGCTGGCGATGATCTGCTCAGCCAGCATGATGAAGGTCGGGATCTTTTGAATCGTGGCGGTGTCCGTGCGCTCAAGATAGGTAGAGATGTCGGCGGCCAGCGAGTCATAGGTCATTACAGCGGCTGTCGTCATTACCACACCTTTTTCTTGATGGACTCAGGCTGTGGAACAAACTGCTTGCCTTGCCTCGTTCCCTCTCGTTTTGCGCGGGTGGTGGCCCCGTACTCGGCGGGAGTTAACTTTTCGCGGGCCTGTCTTGGCAGATACCGTTCCCCAGTCGCCTCTTTACCCTGCGTGGACGGTTTCCCAGATCGAGTCCCCCAATCTTCCTTCGTCCACTGGCTTAATGAATTATCCGCCTTTTTAGGGCCCCTGTAACCCCCTCCGCTGCCCTTGTACTTCTGCGTGGCAAGCTGCGCCTTGCGAGCGCTCCACTGCCCAGGTTTGCCGCCCTTGCCGGAGGCTTTAACCTGGGAGACGATCCTCTTCCACTTGGCGGGGTCAGTCTTGGTCGCGGTGCTCATCAGGCCCCCTTTAAGCCATCAAGGCTTCTTGAGCGTGCTGGATATGGGCGATACGGTCGTTCAACCCAATCGTGCCGCCGTTGATCTTCTTGGTCATGGCGGTGTAGTCTTTAGCATCAGCCTCTTTGTTGAGCTGGCGCTTGTTCCAGTACCAGCCCGCGGTCAGGGCGGCCCAGCGTGGCTCCAGCACCAGATCAGGGTCGCTGATGAAGTCCTGGCTCAGGGCGTCCGAGGCCAGCGTGTAGTTGTCCTTGCCGGTCAGTTGGATCAGCCCCCGGCCACGGTATTTCCAGCCCTCGCCGGTCTCCTCCAGGCCGTTGCCCATCCGGCCCCCATAGACCCGATTAGCGATCTTCTCGGGGTTGCGGGCGTACTGCTGGGCCACCTCCATCGTCGGGAAGCGGCTGGGCCAAGTCCGCATCAGGGCTTCGGCAGAGTAGTTCAGGTTCTCTTGGAGCGTTTTAAACCCGGAAGACTCATGAGCGCATTGACCAATGAACGCAGCCTGACGGCTAGGAGTGTTGATTTCATAGCGGTGAAAGACCTCCAGCAGCGGCTCGGCCCACTTGGGGTCGATCTTGAGCTTGGTCAGGGTTTCGGTGAGGGCTAGGATGGTCATTTGGTCTTGGACATCAGTTCAGTCTTAGCTTGAGAGCCGGCGGAAGATCCGAAGTAGTAGGCAATGATCCCCGTCCATGCAGTAGAGAGCGAGCCCAGCATGATCAGGATGGTGTTGTTGTCCCCCTGCACCTTGCCCGTCATCAGCAGGATCAGGATGCCGAAGAAGCCAATCGTGATGACCCCGGCCAGGATGGGCGGGACGATAGACCGGGTGGCGGCCTGCATCTCCCGGGCCGACTTCCGGTCATCCACCGCCAGCTTCTCGAAGTTCAGCCCAAGCTCGTTGGCCTGCTTTTGGAGTTCAATCTCAGCGATCTTGATCTTGGCAATCTGCTCGGCGTCCAGCTTGCCAGCGGAGATCACATCCTGCACCTTGTCGGGCTCGACGCCGATGGCCTTGGAGATGGCGGAGACCGCCATGCCCGCAAGCGGGCCACCCAGCGCCGTGGCAACCGTGGGCGCGATCTGTTTAAGCCAGTCCATCACGCACCTCCTGCGGTGACTTTGTCTTCACCCTTGGTCACGGTGACCTTGGTGCCTTCCACATCCACGCGCATCGGCTGTTCCTTGCGGTCGAGGCGGTCGAGCTTGTCGATCAGTTGCTTCATGACCTCGAACTCAGGCTTGTCTTGCTTCGGATTGGCCCCAGCGATGCCGTTGAGCATCGAGATCAGCGCCGTGAGCGCAGCGCCCAGCAGGCCCATAACAGCGGCGATCTTCTCGTTCTCTAGAACAATCGAGGCGCCCACGCCAATCACCACAATGGCTGTGATGTAGGCGAGGCCGTGCTTGCCGATGGCTTTGCCCGCCACCTCTTTGGCGGTGCTCTGAGCCTCCATGCGGCTGATCTCCGCACGCACTTGAGCCTTGAACAACGCGAGATTGGTTTCCTCTGACATAGCGCACCTCTTATCTAATGGTGTATACAAAAATTGGCAGTATGTTGTAGACCAACAAAACTGCCAAAGCAACTACCAATATGGCTAGCGCGAGAGAAACCAGCCAATCGATCATGCTTACACCATTATTTGTCGGCCTTGTTGTCTAGCTTCGCAAAGATCTGGCGACAGATGTCTTTGATCTCATCGATGTCGCGTCGATAGTCCTCTTTGGTGATGTAGATCTTGGGCAACTCTCTCACATCCTTGTCTAGCAAGTTGATGGATCGAGTGATGTTGTTCAGCATCCAACCTCCGAGGACGCCGGATAGCCCAACAGCAACATTGAACAACACTTGATAGTCCATGATCAATCATTGCCCTTTACTTGTTGCTCAGCCTCCTTCTGGAGGGCCTGAATGAGCTGATACACATCTTGGTAGGGCCGAGTCCCCAGGTAAGCCAGGATCTGGTTCACCAGGGTCATCGACAGCGACAGCTTGTCCATCTTCACTCCGCGATAGGCCAGTTGGCGGTTGCCAGGGCGTCGATCAGAGCCTGAACGCTGGTTGCCGCGGCGATCTGGGCCTCGAGCCTCGCGCACTCAGCCACAACCGCAGCGCGATACGTCGCCACAGATGCGGGGATCTCAACGCCGCGCTCAGCCTTGCGGATCACCATCCAGTCAGTCGCCGCCAGGAGGCTGCCTGCCTGCTGCTTGACCTGAGAGATCCACTGAGACTTCAGGCCCTTGGCGATCAGGCGCTTGTCGCTGTCCACCATGGCGGGCTTGCCGTCCACCATGCCCAGCACCTTGACGTACATCGGCTTGCCGTCTTGATCGACCTCTTCCCGGTCTTCCAGATCTTTGGGGGTGGCCGGGAAGCTGGCCTCGACGGTGCTGCTGATTTCAACAACGCGATAGTTGGGGCCGCTCACCCAGTAGAAGCGGTCATCAGGGCGCGGGCCCTCAATGATCTCCCAAACACCGGCCTCCAGCTTCTCTTGAGCACTGGAGGTGCGTAGGAAGTTGCTGGAGTAATGTTTGTCACCCACGCTGAAGGGGACATCCATCTGGAGGACTTGGCGCACTGCGCCGTTTTGAACAACTGCAAACATGGGTTACTCCTTAAAGTGCGTTGTTGTACTTGAAATTCATCGCGCAAGCGCGTTCTTGAACGGATTCTCAGCGAAGGCAGCGTAGATGTAGGTTGAACCGCTCTTATTGGTGATGCTAGGATTTGAATCGCCGGCGTTTCTTAGCTTGAATCCGTTAGACAGTATGTCCGTGCTGGCCCGCGCCGCCGTCACTACGTTCTCATCTAAGCTAGAGTTCGGAAGTAGATTATTAAATGCCACGTTTGACGGGCTGCGAGCGGAGTCCAAGATAATCCACGACTCAACGTCAGTAGTCGATTTAATAAGCAAGAATCTAGGCCTAAACCCGCAGAACACAAACGGCCCGTCCGTGCTGCCGTTACCGGTGTAGGAGCCCATGGCACTGAAGCCGCTCACGGGGGCGAACAGGTAGGCGACGTAGGAGCCGGAATTAACGTTCGTATTCCCGGTGCCCACAGTGAACACAGAGGACGTTGGTGCCGTGTTGTTCCAGTAAGTTGAATCCGTAACCGCTTGAGTGGTCTGCTCAAGGAACAGCCCCTTAGTCGCGCCGATCTGAGAGTGATACACAAACCACGATTGCGTGCCAGTTCTGTTCTTGAGAATAATCATCGCCGGGGCCACGCCGAGATTGTGAGCCACCGTCCGGTTCGCACCCGTTCCCGTATACGTCACGATGTCAAAGCCACCCGTAGCGCCCTCTTTCCACTGCCAACCGACAAAAGTAGCTCCGTTGTCGTTCACATCGTTTTTGACGCCAAGCGAGAAGCCATCGGCATTAAACGACGTCACGCGGTCAGTTCTGGTTTCTTGAGCCAGCGTATCGTTAGAGAACAGCTGCGAGTTCGTGCCACGCACAGCGTCGGTCAAAACATGGTAGTAGCCTGAAATTGACCGGCTCTTAACCCACACCAGATCAGGCTGCATAGAGCCGCTGTTGGTGATGCTGCGAGCGCTTCCGTTACCCGTCCACAACGATACATCCATCCACTTGCTGCCCTGCACAATCGTCGAGTCAGGCAGGTTGGTGGTGTTCAGAGTCTTGAAGCCAGACGGGGGCGCGTAAGACAAGGGGCGCTGTCCAAAGTTCATCGTCATGGCCGTCGCGCCCGTGCCCGCATCGCTTACGGCGGGCATGAAGCTGCCGGACAGGCTAGAAAACGCAGTGCCCTGGCTAACGTTGTTCTTGTAGAAGGTGAGCGTGCCAGCATCGCAGTCCAGCGCCACACCGATCACATCGTTAGTGGTGTACGTTGCACCGCCGTTATAAGTAGTTCCGGAGCTGTTGTTGTACTTGCCGCCAGCCGAGTACCAAGCCCAACCATTAGCGCTGCTACCGACATAACTATTCAAAGGATCGGTGTCTCGCACGATTCCAATCATGGTGCCCGGAACACCCGTTCCGCTGGTAGGCGTAACCTCCCAGTACCATTTCCCAGACGACACAGCAATAGTTGCAGGGCAAGTGCCCATTTCTCCGCTAGAAGGAGTCGTAACTTCTAAATTACCGTTGGTCAGCGTTGATGCAGCGGTTCCGGCTGCCGCACGAGCCAGCGGATTCATCACGCAGTAGTTGCCCCGCGTCACCGCACTGGTGTCCGTCGTCGTGCTGTAGCCCACCCACATCGTCGGGACGTCCAGCATGGAGTCATACGTCGCCCCAGACGTCAGGGAGATGTTGTTGGCAGTCCAGTTGTTGGAGTTGCCGCTGTAGTCATACCCCAGCGTCGTCGTGCTTGTGTTGTCTTTGAAGTTCAGGTAGAAGCCGTTCGTCCCATACGTGCCCGTATAGGCGATGGGCTCCCACACACCAGTCAGAGGATCAGTCGTGCCGAAGCTTGAGGGCGTGAGTTGCTGACCGTCAATCCAATTGACTTCTGTCATGTACCCATCCCAGCAAGATGCAAAAGCATCGTCTGTCCGAGATCCAAGCGCCTGAATGACCGTATTGTTGTAGTCGGTGGAGAAATTCTGGGACGGATAAGACGCCGATGACCACGCAGTTATTTCCGCCGAGTTGATGTAAACCCGTATTCTGTTGGACGAGGCGGCCTGCGTTGTGTCAAAAGCAATGACGATGTGATACCACGCAGAAGGGTCGCGGAACAACGCCGTCGAAGTAAGGTTATAAGACGTTCCGCCGGCGCCAATCAGCTCAAGCTGGCCGGAAGATTGAATATATACAGCGCCACCCGGAAGGCTCCCCTGGTTCCCCGTGCCAGCGGAGATCAGAGCCACTCTTGAACTCATCAATCCTCGCTTAACCCAACCAGACCAAGTAAATTTCTGTCGATTACCAGCAATCGATGGCGTCCGGCTGAAGTAAGCAGACGCGCTGGCGCGAAACCGCACCGAGCGGCTGATGGGGTTGGGCACCCCAGGCACAGGCCAGTTGTTGTTTCGGATGGCTGCCGCCTGATCGGTCAGCTTCCACACCCCAGAAGCCGCCTGCTGAGTCGGAGTGACCGGGTTCTTGCGGATTACTTTGCCTGAGTACTGAGTCATCTCTCGTCCTTAGCGTGCTCGGGCGATGTTAAACGGGTTCTCGGCGAAGCAGGCGTAGATGTAGGTGCCGCCGTTGGCGTTGACTTCAGCGTCGTTAGTCCCGTTTAGCTTGAATCCGTTGGCGAAGAACTGGAACATCGTGTTCAGATCCTCCGCAACACTAGAGTTCGCCAAAAGTCGTTTGTTCATGTTGTTATAGGTGTCACGGGCAGAATCAAACATCCACCAGTTGCCCGTAGAGTCGGTGCGCTTGACCATGATCCACCGAGGCCTGAACCCGGTGTACACAAACGGCCCATCCGTGCTTCCGTTCCCGGTGTAGGAGCCAAAGGCAGAGAAGCCGGCGACGGGGGCGAAGCAGTACGCGACTATGTTTTTGCCAGACTCATTGACTGAATTGATTGCGCCAACAAAGAAAGTCGTAGAAGTTGGCGCTGTGTTATTCCATGTGCCTTGGGTGAAGTTGGCGTAGGTTGCGTTAAGCCCAAGAACAACAGTTGCCGGGTTTGAACCGTGATAAACAGCCCAATCAAACGTACCTGACGGGTTTCTGTTTTTCACGATGATCAGCTTGGGCACGGCGCCAAGACCATGCCCCACGCTGCCGCCGCCTCCCGTGCCCGTATAGGTCACGATGCTGAAGCCAGCGGTGGTGTTAGCCGATACCGTACTGGTGATGTTGCCCGCAGTGTTCGTAACAGCAGGAGTCCCGTTTGCCTTCCACTGCCAAGCAACAAAGGTGGTGCCGTTGCCGTTGTAGCCGTTGTTCGTGCTGTTGCCGATACTGAACCCGTTGCTGTTCAGCGCGGTGACACCTGCTCCGGGCAAAGTTTCAGCGTTCGTGAGGTTGCTGTCCAGCTCGTAATAAATGCCACCGGACGCCCCCCGCACAGAGTCAACCAGCTTGTGATCGTAGGCTTGGCTGCGGGCCTTGAGCCACACAAAATCTGGCTGGAACGATGTTCCATTGACGGTATTGGTTACTGTGAGCGAGCCGCCATTACCGGTGTACAAAGATGCCGCCATGTAAGCGGCGCCATTGGTGATCGTCGGGGTCGGCAGGTTCTGCGTGTTCAGAGCCTTGAAGCCAGTAGGCGGGGTGTAGGCGAAGGGGCGCTGGCCGAAGTTGAATGCGATAGAGCCGTTGCCGAACTGATCGCCTGCAAATGTATAGTTGCCCGACAGCCCGGTGAACGCCGTGCCCTGTGCCACACCGTTCTTGTAGAACGCGACTGTCCCAGCATCCATGTCCAGCGCGATGCCGATGATGTCGTTAACACCCCAGGTGGCCCCGTATGCGGACGAACCAGCCGATGATCGCTTGTTGCCATTGCTGACGTAGCCGTAGGACACCGTGCCACCGCCGTTGCCCAGCGCGTTGGTGTCGTTCACGTTGGACGTTATGCCCATCGTATTGGTGTTTGGCCCCATCACAAGGACTTGAATCTCGGCATACCACTTGCCCGACGACACCATGATCGTGCCGCCAGCAGGCACACCAGCGCCCGCGTTGAGGTTTGTCGCCCTCAGATTCCCCTCAGTCACGGAAACGTAGGTTGAGAACACAGAGCCGGCCAACGGGTTCACCGTGCAGTAGTTCCCCACCCCATTCCCGCCAGCAGCACCGATCCAGTTGGTCGGGCTGTCCAGCATCCAGTCGTAGGTCGAACCTGCGGTGACGCTGATGTTGTTGGGCGTCCAGTTGTTGCCGTTGCCGGAGTAGTCCTTGCCAATGGTCGTGGCAGTCACCCCGCTGTTATCAGCAAAGGTCAAGTAAAAGCCGTTGGTGCCGTAGGTGCCCGTGTAGGGAAGCGGCTGCCACACGCCAGTGCTGTCGAACGCACCGAAGCTGCTGGGGGTCAGCGCTTGACCGTCGATGAAGTTGATCTCGGCTAGATAGCCATCGAAGTTTTCCCCGCCGCCACCAAGAGGCTGATTGCCTAGCCGGTGGCCCACATTGTTATTTATTGCGGCTTGGTAGTTCTGAGAAGGATACGCAGACAGGCTATACAAAGCGCTGTTTATATAGACCTTAACTCGGTTAGCGGCGGTGGCTTGTGTAGAGTCAAACGCCACGACAATGTGATACCAAGCCGATGGATCACGAAAAACGGCGGTAGTCTCTCCAGCAAATTCAGTAGAGATGCCAAATATTCCGGCCTCTACGCCAAATGTGTTGTTCGTCTTAAAACCGAACCAAGTTAGCTGGTTGTTGTTAGTCCATGGCCCAGCAGTAAGCAGCATATTGACCGCATTACCCAGAGTGCCCCTTTTGACCCAGCCGCTCCAAGTCCAAGTCGTGCGGTTGCTAGCACTCCCCGGAGTGCGGTTGAAGTAAGCATTCGCGCTCGAGCGCAGGCGGACGCTGTTGCCAACGATCTTGGGAGACCAGACGTTGGAGTACTGAAACTGTTGCTCAAGCGTCCACACCCCACTCTCCGTGGTCATGGTAGGCGTGGTTGGGTTGGCGGTGATCACCCCGCCCAGGTAACGCTGAGACATCGTTCGATCCTTAGTTGATCTCTTCCCACGAGGCGGTGACGGTCAAGTAGCTGGCCGTGCCCGCCGTGGCGCCAATCGACTGGTTCTCAAGCAGATAGAAGCTCGTGGTCTTGTCCGTCACGATCAGCGTAGCGTTTGCCGGCACCGAGATGGTCGAGGCAATCGGGTACGCCGTGCCACCCAGAGCAGCCTGGGAGTAGGTGTTGATCGTGATGTTGGCCGCCGCGGTGCCGTTGGTGTTCGCCACCACAATCGAATTGATCTTGTACACCTTGCCACTAGAAGCGGCATTGCTTACTAGGGAGGTGGCAGATGTGGTGCTCAACGAAACCTGCGACGAGTTGCCGAGAATCGTAGTGACGTTGACGATGTTTGGGTTTGCCATGGTTTATCTGCCTTTCAGATAACTGATCGCTTTTGAAAAAATCTCGGGGTCTTCCTTGAGCGCCCCAATACCAGTGTTGCATCCGTGGCAGAGAAGACCTCGGACTCTTTGCGTTGCATGGCAGTGATCGACATGCAAGCCTCTTTCGGTCTGCGGTTCAGCCTCGCACAGCGCACATTTTCCACCTTGTTTTTCATACAACTCAACAAGGAACTGCGGCGTAACGCCGTACTTGTAGGCGCGAGATGACCAACGATCAACCCAGCTTCGCCCATGCCAACGCTCTTTGCATCTTGTCTTGTGACATTCGCGACAGTATGCGTTTGTCCGCCTTCCGCTCTTGTCTTGATAGAACTTTGCAAGCTCTGTTTCGCCGCAAGACGGGCATAGCGGAGGCTTAGACACAGCTTCACTGTGACTTTTTTTAGCACCGGGGTTGGCCCACCGCTTCTTTGCTCTTTCACTTGCCGCTTTCCTTTGTTCGTCTGACCACATGTGTTAATCTCCGAAAAACACATGATAGCATTTGGACGCTACCCACCGAAGATCATCGACATTGCGATTGCCTTGCCCGTATTGATGCCCCCGAGCGCAGCTAGCGCAGCGGCAGCAGTTGTTGCACCAGTACCACCCGAAGCAATTGGCAAAGTACCAGTTGTCAGTGCAGAGGTAGACGTTGCATACACAGCACCACCGGAAGTGAAGGACGCCAGCCCGGTGCCGCCGTAGGTGGTTCCAAGCACGTTGGTCAGGTTCAGCGTGTTGGCCGTCAGCGTGGTGCCGTTGAAGGTCAGGTTGGCAGAGCCGACCACTAGCCCCGAAGAGTTGTAGAGAACCTGCGTGGTGCTGGAAGAACCAACCCCGCCCTTGGTTCCGATGACCTGAACGACGTTGGAGTTGTCTTTGTAGAACAGCTTGCCGTCGGCAATGTTGATCGCCAGCTCGCCAGAGACCAAGTCCGTGTTGAGCGGAACGTTGGTCGGCGTGGAGCTGTAGTACAGCGAGATTGGGGTATATCCTGCCTGTGCCATTTAGAAAGTCCCTCCGGCGATGCCGCCAGTGATTTTGCCAGTAGACGGGTTTGCAGTCAGCCCCGTAGCTACCTTGATAGGCAAATTTCCAGTGTTCGCGCTTACCACGTTAATGAAGTAGTCGGCGTTGGTCGAATCCAGCGCAATCGCGGAGTTCGAGGAGTTCGTAGCCGACCCCACCGATAGCGTGCTCTGAGCCACGTACTGGGGGGCCGAGGGGCCCGCGGTCAGGACGTAACCAGAAATCCCAAGAGCCAGCTTGGACAGCGCCGCGGTACCCGAGGCATACAGCAGATCGCCAGCCGTGTAGGAGGTCAGGCCAGTACCGCCATAGAGCGCATCAATCGCGGAGGCGTTCCATGTTCCGGCTGTCAAAGTTCCGACACCCGTGATCCCGGTGTAGGAGCCGCTGATGTACGAAGATCCGACAGTCCCAGAGGTGATCTGGTTGCCGTTGATCGCAATCGGGGTGTTGCTGGCGCTGGTGATCTGGCCCTGAGCATTAACAGCAATCGTCGGGACGCTCGAGGCCGACCCGTAGGTGCTTGCCGACACCCCGGTGCTGGTGATGCTGAACTGGGTGCCAGACAGGGTCAGCCCGGTGCCGGCAGAGTAGACCTGGGACGCGGAAACCTGGGCGAAGGTGATCGCCGTCGTGCCGAAAGTGATAACCCCAGGCGTATTGCAAACGTAGGTCTCGCCGGCGCCGGTGTTGCCCGAGGTGACGAAGAACGCATCGCCGTTGCCGATACCGTTCGGGTCTTTCAGGGCGTAGGTGTCCGCATCCGTGGCGCGGGTCAGCACCCAGGCGGTGGAGCCGTCGCCCACCGTGGTGACCGTATAGACTCCGTTTTCAAACTGGTTGGTCTGGTTGTAGATCAGGATTCGGTCGCCCGGGGAGGCAATCGGGCCATCCGGCGCAAACGCGGCCAGGGTGCCGTTGTTGGTCAGGGTAGCCCCCACCCCCACCCCGGGCCCACCGGGCTGGTTGTAGATGGCGTTGAGGTTGCCCGTAGAGTTCGGAACCTCGTACTTGACCGGGGTGTGATAGGTGATCCCGGAGGACACCAGGGTGTCCACGTACTGCTTGGTCGCCAGTTGCAGGGCTGTCGTCGGGTCTTGGGTGACCGTCACCGAAGTCAGGCCGGCCAGGGTCAGGCTCGTGGCGCCCAGGGCCGTAGAGGTCGTCCCCAGCGTGATCGAGGAGTTCGTCAGCGCCGAGTTCGGGATGTTCGACAGCGTATTGGTCGAGCCGCTGATCGACTTGTTGGTCAGCGTCTGAATGCCCGTCAGCGTGGCGACCGTCGAGTCAATCGCAATCGTGACCGGGCTGGAGCCGTTGTAGCTGGTACCGGAGAGGCCCGTCCCGATGGTCAGGGCGCTCGTGGCCGTGGCGGTGACCGTCACAGCCCCGCCCAGGGACACCGAAGAGCCGTTGATCGTGATAGAGCTGTTGGTCAGGCCGGCGTTCGGGATCGTGGCAACCGCGGTAAACGGGGCGCTGCCGTTGCCGACCAAATAGCCAGTCAGGGTAGCGGCCCCAGTGCCGCCGTTAGCCACATTCAGGACGCCGCCAAGGGTGATAGCGCCGCTGGTCGGGGCAGCCGGGGTCAGGCCGGTGGAGCCGCCATCAAAAGACGTAACGCCGCCCGCGGTCGAGAACTGCGACCAAGCGACCCCGTTATAGCCATCGAACGTCTGGGTGTCCGTGTTAAAGCGGATCTGGCCCGAGATGCCAAGGGGCTGCTGAGCAGAGGAGCCCTTGGGCAGAACCACGCCACCGGTGCCCGGGAGAGCCGCATCATCAGCGATCCCAATGGTCGGGTTACCGGGCCCAGCGCCGTTGGCAACATCGATCTCGCCAGCAGTCCCGACGATGTCTACAGCAGTCGCCCCAGCCCCGGACAGGGCCACAAGGCCAGAGGAGCCACCCAGGCCCGCCAAAGCCGCTGCACGGCCCGTCAGAGCGACGGTGGGGTCACCGGACACTCCGTCGCCATTGGTGACCTGTAGGCCGCTTCCAGAGGCTGTAATGGTGCGGGACGCGACCGTGGCGGTCGAGGTCTTTGCCATGATGCCCGCGGCGGCGTTTTGGAACTGCAAGGCAGCGCCAGTCAACTGCACCGTCATGGCCGCCTGGGCGCCGCCATCGACCAGCGTCACCCCGTTGTTGCCAGCCAAAGAGCGGCTATTGGGGAGGGTGGGCTCCTGATTGACGGTCAGGAAGGTCTGGGTCTGGTTAGGAGACGCAGCGATAGCCTGGGTGGTGGTCTGAACCGTCACCCCGCTTTGGACGATGGGAACTAGCTCAGTCCCGGTGATCGGGCCGGCTGCCGGCAACTGGGAAATTTGGATGTTTGGCATATCAAGACGCTATTCCATCAAGGTTGCCGTTATTTTCCGGCGTCTGTGTGTTCTGCTCAGTAGAGATCACAAACCCGTCATAGCCACCACCGGTGACTAGCAGATCATTCGGGTTCGTCGCCACACTGACATCCGGACGCGGGAAACGCAGAGCAATCCGCTCCGTCTTCCGGGCTGGCAGTCGATACGGATCTTTCTCATCTGCACAGTTGTTCTGGCAAACACGCAGCCCCGGGAAGTTTGGATCGGGCATCTGCTCATCAATGGGACGCTTCATCTTGCAGCGGTCGCAGATGAAGATCGCCAGTGAGGCGTTGCCGCTAGTATCCAAAAAACGGGGCATCGCTTACCTCGTGTACACGCCGATAGCCGGAGCGTAGTAGATCGGCGACTTGTCGCGCTCTTCCTGCTCGGCTTGATTGAAGTGCTTCTCGGCCTGCCCCTCGAGATACGTGATCCGGGCAACATCCACCCCAGGCAGCTCCAGGCTCATCTGGTGAGCCAGCATGGACTGGATCGCCAGATACCAGCGCTGGGGGATCTCCAGCTCATCCGTGAGGTCGCCCACATCCATGATCTGGCGCGAGTACCAGACCGTCATCTGGATGAACGGGTCGCTAGGCGTAGGCCACAGCGTGATCGTTGCCTGCGGGATCGTGCGGTTGAACCAAAATTGGTACGGCTGGTTCGCGGTGAAGTTCTTGTTGGGCAGGTTCGTGTAGTCGTCCCTGTTCAGGCGAGCCATGGTGATCTCACGGCTGTTGTTGCCCACGTAGAACTCGCGCACCTGTAGCGTATTGCCGCCGGTCTCGCGCATCCGGTAGAACTGCTTGGAGGCGCCCGGGTCGATGTCGTACCACAGCCACTCATTGTTCACCCAGGTGGTCACACCGGTGTCCTCGAGCAGCTCCCAGGTCACGCCATCGGTCGAAGTCTCCAAAAGGATGTGAAAACTGCCCGAAACACCCGGCAAAATGCCGATGGAGCCGGCGTAGATGTCGTTGTCGTTGCCAAAATTGACGCTGATGTTGCCGTTTGGCGCTGATTGCACGCAAACCGTGTCAATATCGTTGTCAAAAGCGTTGTTTGCCACGCCAGAAGACGCGGAATAGCCGCCGGTGGGCCGCTGCATCTGCCGATACAGCACGTTGAGCACATCCACGCCGCCCAAAGGCAGCTTGTACTCGTATTGATCGGGTTTCAGGCCGTAAACCTTCTTGTCGATGGCCCAATATTGGATGCCGATGTTGACAAGGTTGCTCAGCAGGTAGAAAAGCGACTCTCTGGCGCTCAAAACCTGCTCGCTGGTGAGCTCTTCGGCCAGTTTTCCAGCCCGACGAGCGCCATGATCGATCAACGTCTGCACGCTGATGACGGTTTGGCCGACTGTTCCGCTGTACGCCATCACCACTTCTCCGAATATGGTAAAGTCTTGCCATCAAGATGCAAGACGGGGCCAATTGTGACGCTACTGCAAGAAGAGTTGAAGTCAATTTTTGAGTATGACCCACTCACCGGAGTCGTCCGATGGAAAAAAGGGCGCTCAAACATGATTCAGGGCTCCATAGCTGGCTGCGTTCATGGATCTGGATACAAAGTGGTAACCATCAAATCCAAGACGCACAAACTTCATAGAGTCATTTGGATCATGATGTTTGGAAAAATTCCAGACGGGTTTCATCTTGACCACATAAACGGAAACAAGACTGACAATCGACTTGAAAATCTGCGGCTTGCAACCAACAGCCAAAATCAACAAAACAGACCAGCGCCCAAAAATAGCTCCTCTGGTTACCGCGGCGTTACTTGGCACAAAGCAGCAAACAAATGGATGGCAAGAATTTGCCATCAAAACAAAAGAATGACGATAGGTTTTTTTGACACCGCAGAGGATGCCTACGAGGCATACAAACAGGAGGCAAAAAAACTTTTCACTCATGCTGATCGGCTACCAACCCGGACATGACCAGCGCTTCATAGAGGCTCTGGAGCGGCTTCCCTTTTCACTTTTTTCGGCGATAGCACCCATCCTAGCGCAGAAGCTATCGCGTCGAGACCCGCCCTGGGGCTGCGGAGCCTTCAAATTGGCCCCGGTCTCGCGGTTGTACTTGGCCCGACCCTTGGCAGTGAGCCCCGCACCGCGCTCTACAGGCATTTTTTCGCCCCGACCCACAGCCAGACTAGGCCCGCCCTCTTTCATGCGCTCAGGCAGCTTGCTATAGGCCTTCTTGCCCTTGTTCGATTGGGTGAACTCAGCCGCAGTCGAGGGGCTGATGCCGACCTTCTTAGCAAACTTGGGGCTGTTTTCAGCCGCCTTCATCAGCCGGAACTGAGCTTGGGACTTGGCGGGCATGATCAATCCGGATTTTTGATGAGATAGCCCTCTTGGGCAATAGCAACAGCACCGGTGCCGGTCTGCACCTTCGCCATCAACTGGATGTCAGTCTTCTCAGTAAAGGGTCGCGGCATGACTCGCCGAGCCTCGTAGCTGACCGCAAAGGGCGCCTGCTGGGTCAGTTGCACCACGCCCGCTGAACTGATGGTCTTGTTGGTGTAGGTGACGTAATCGTTGCCGTTGAGCGAGGTGTAGATGTTCACCCGCTGCAAGTAGTAGGTGTAGCCAGCCGGAACCGTGTAGATCCCGGCCTGCGTGCGACCCACTCCCGCATTGATCTGAGCGTAAGTCACGGTGCCGGCCTGATTCTTCAGGTACACAATGCCCGCGGGGTTTGTCGCGCTCCCCACAGACACCGACATGCTGTTGATTCGCAAGTACTGCTTGGTAGTGGCAACAGGGGTGGCTCCATTGAGCGTCACGGTTTCGGAGATTGCGGCGTAGCTGGCATCCAAGCCAGACACCAGAATCTGAGCGGTGTCACCAGCAGTGCCCGACAGATACATCGTGATCGCTGAGCCAGGATAGGTGTAGGCGGTCGCGTTCTCCCAGATCGGGATCAGGGTCGTGCCGACAGTAGGCTGGTAGCCGTAGATGTTGACTGTGCTGTGGCCGTCAATCTGCCCACGGGCAACTTGAAGGTCAAAAGGCTCGTAGGAGCCTTGACGGGTTGCGGAAGAGTAGGTGCCCATTACGCAATTCCTGCTTGGACAACCTTCAGCGTCACCGTGCCAGTGCCGGAGTTAACCAGAACCTTCAGGCCGGTGATCGGGAAATTGATGTAGCCGTCCTCGTTGCCAGTCTTGCTGGTGATGGTGGCGTCATCGAACCAAGTCGTAAAAGTTCCAGACGGGTCATCGTAAGTGAACTGAACCGAGTAGTTCACGGTTCCAGTCACGATCACCGCAAAGCCGATGTTTACTGGGTTGGTGTTCGTGTTGATGACAACCGCATCGGTCGATCCAGCACCAGTTCTTGATACGGTCTGTACCCTCATGTCCTATCCCCAATTAAAAGCGGGGGCCGAAGCCCCCACTTGGTTCAGCACTTCACCGCACCACCGCGCTTCTTAGCAGGGGTCACCGTCACGGACTTTTCAGTCTTGGTGACGCTGCCCGAGGGCAGATCAGGCTTGTCGCCCACTCCACCAAAGAAGCCCTTGATACGCTTGATGGCTCGCCCAGGAGCGCCAAGAATGGTGTCACGCATGGCTTCGTTCTCTTTCTTTTGTTCAGAGTAGAAGCGGTCATACGCGCCTTTGGACAGGTCAAAAGTCTTGCGCTCGTCGTCGGTGATGTCACCGCCTTCGGCACGCTTCATGACCTTGCCACCTTTCTTGAAGGTGCCGGACAACGCATTAATGCTCACCGGGGCGGACGGCTTTTTCTTGCCCTGGGGCATCTTTTCGACGTTCCCAGAGTCATTGACCGCACCACCCCTAGCAAACTTTTTTGCGGTGCCACCTTTCTTGTAGCCGCCAGCGTTGGCCTTCTTCACTTCACCGGTCGTGGTGTTGGTCGCGCCAGCAGTGCTGGTAGACACGTTGCCCTCAACGCCGCCGCCCTTGGCATACTTACGGATGTCGCCACCCTTTTTGTAGCCACCAGCGTTGCCCATACGGACTTCGCCAGTCTTGGCCGGAGAGTGATCCGGCTTGGCAGTGTGCATCTTGGTGTTGCGGTACTCGCCACCTTGACCCTCGGTGTTGATGATGCCGCCCGCCTTGTAGCCACCCTGGCCCATCACCACGCCACCAGTCTTCAGGCCCTTGTGGGCCTTGCTGGCAGGCTTGGACTCGTGAGACTTCAGCTCTTTTTCAAGACCCTTCATCTTCGACATCTCAGCCTTGTGCTCGGCGGGAGACTCGGCCTTGCCACCTTTTTTCATCGGGGGCATGGACACAGCAGGAGGAACAGCCATCGCACGGCGACGGGCGGCCATGGAGGGACGCATCGGGCGTTTTGCGCCCATCATCCCGCCACGAGCCGGGGCAGACAGAGGAGCCATGGGCGCCGCCATCATGCCGCCGTCAGCCTTGTTGACCGCGCCGCCCTTCTTGAGCTTTAGCTCAACGGTGGGCTCCGTGGTCATCATCTTGACCATCGGCTTGAATTGACCCATTTTGCGTCTCCTCAAACGGTCTGAGCATACACAACGGTCAGGCGGTAGATGCCCTGGGTCGTGCTGATCGTGCCGTTGGGGTCAACAGTGATGACAACAGATTGGTTAGTGCCAATGTCGTCCATCGCGGCCAACTGAGCGGCAGTGAAGGAAAGGGCAATGCGACCACCACCGATCACATCCGTCGAGGACACGTATTGCGTGCCCGCGGCAGCGGTACCGATAGTCATAGCGATTGCGGTGGCGGTGCCGCCACCAACCACCTCGTCCTGAATCGTGTCAACAAAAAAGCTGATGATTTGGGAGTAGGCGGGCAGAGTCAGCGTTGCGCTAGAAGCGGTTCCAGCGGCGACGGTGGTGACAGTAGTGGTCTGAGACAGAACGACGTTGCCGCCGTCAACAGTGTCAGTCAGCGCCGTCGAACCGGAGCGCAGGGCAGAACCGAAGTACGTTTGTGCCATTGTCTTTTCTCCTTAAAGGAGTGGGAGCCGAAGCCCCCACTTTGATTAGACGCCGGGGGTGCCGTACATCGCACGCGGATCAGTGAAGCCGACGTCGTAACGCTCGGTGGCCTTGTAGCGCATCGAGTCAGTTTCAAAGTCGCCTTCCATCGTCTTTTCCAGACCGCGGCGCATCATCAGCTTCATGCCTTCAGGTGCGTCGGTCTGAACCCACCAAGCGGTCGGGCTGGTCAGACGGGAGATAACAGCGGCACCTTCGTCCAGCAAGCCAATCGACTTGACGGGGTTGATGTCGTTGTTGGCGGTACCGGCACGCAGCACGCTCTTGAGCAGCACTTCAGCTTGGAAGACGTTGCCAGGAGCGACCACCAGTTGGCGGGGCACCAGACGAATCTTCTTGCCGTTGTTGTCCACAGCCTGACGGATCTGGATCAGCATCTGCTCGAGGGAGGTCTGCGACAGGTTCGCGGCGGTGGTCAGCAGGTTGCTGAAGGTACCGTTCACGATGGGGTGCGAGGCGCTGTTCAGCGCGACACCGTCGCCACCAGCCGAAGCACCGCCGGTGAAGGCGTTGTTCAGCACGTTGGCGCACAGGGTCTCTTTGGTCTCAATCAGGGACTGAGCCAGATGACGCGCATAGACCTGACCGATACGGATATGGTCGCCGTCCTCAACCAGCACTTTGGTCAGGGCGAAGGCGAGGCCATACACCGAGTACACATAGCGCTTGAGGAACAGCACGCCGCCCTGCTGATAGGTCACCGGGGTGCCATCAGGCAGTTGGGGAGCAGCGCCAAAGCCGTACAGGACGGGCTCTTCGTGGTAGTTACGGGGAATACCATCCTGCTGGCGGAACACGCGGCTCCACTCGTCGGCACGCTGGTCGTAAACGCCATCGAAGCACTCGTTCAGGATAGGTTCAACAATCGACCGAAAGTCGGTACTACGCATCGGGGATGCCATTTTTTAGCCCTCCTTAAACTGCGCCGCGGTCGGCGACATATTGATGTTCAGAGATTTGGCACTGAACGATCGTGTAGGCATCTCCCCAAGCATTGCCGGGGTACGGAGCGAGGTTGACCACGCGCATCTGCTTGCTGTTGCCAGCGCCAGCAGCGGTGGTGCCCAGGGTGGCCTGAGACAGGCCGGTGGTGGTCGAACCAGCGGTTTCGTTGGTGATGTCGAACTGGTCACCGATGGCAGCCTGAGTCAGGGAGCCAGCAGCTTGCATTTCGTACACGACCAGCGGGTCATCCCACACATAGGCGATGCACGAACCGGTCTGGTAGGCGGTAGACGCCGGCCAGTAGTTCGACACGCGACGGCGGCCAGTGGTATCAGTCCACTCGACGCCATCAAAGGCGCCCAGGAACGCATCGCCAGAGGCAGCGGGTTCCACGACACCGGCGGTGACCAGCTTGACCGGCTGGCCCTTCAGAATGGCCGAGCCGTAGCCCGACACGATACCGTCCACATATGCGCGAGCGCGATCCAGACCAGAAGGATGGAACGCAGGACGCATACCGAACGGAGCAGAGGTTGCACTCATGATTACTCCTTTTTAGCCCTCGAAGACGGGGGCGTAGTTGGTTTGCTGTTTGTCAACATTACCCAAGCCATCACCTTCAAGTCTCACCAGCGATTTGCCGTTGGAGTCACGCGCACCTTGGAGATTCTCAACTTGCACCTCAACTTTTTGAGCTTCCTCGCGGGGCTTTTCAAAGTGGTACTCGGCCATGACCGATTGATAAATTTCCATGGGCAGCTTGAACAGCAGCATCTCGTTGCACGAGATTTGACCAACGTGCTCACCAGCCTTAACGCGATGATTCTCGAACCCAGGTAACTCATCCGCCATCACGGGAACGTACCCAAGTCGCATCCTTCGGTTGATAGGATCGTAAGAGTTGGTGGTAGATAGCCAGCACAGGTGCCATCCCGGGATCGAGTCCGCAGGGATTTTGGGCAGTGCCGATTGCGTCCACTCATCGCTCCACATCTTTCGACGTTCCTGCGTTGACATGAACTTCTCTTCGGGGGCGGCGCGGCTCTGATCTTGCGAAGATCGGCTTTCGCGGCCACCCGCGTTGAGGGATTTTTTAAGACGAGATTCCATGATTAGCTCCTATTCTGGCGGGCTTGTTCGGCGTAACGTTTGATCATGCGAGTGCGGGCAGCGGGGTCATCCCACATGCCTGCATCCTTCATAGCGCGTACTTGTTCAGGGCTAAGCACAAACGTGTTCTTAGCACCAGAAGCTGCCACGCCTTCACGACCAGATCCAGTCACAACACTCCTCGGCTTTCGAGAACTAATGGGCCTCTCGTCAATGTCGTCAGTATAGCGATGCGGGAGACGTTTGTGTACACGGCGATCAAGCTCTTCCCAATATTCTTTGGTGGCCGGATTCCAACCTTCTTTAACTAACCGTTCATCGATTACCTTGGTAATCGCGGTGTCCTCGTCATCGCTGTTGGGGTCGTACCAGGGGTTACGCTCCATCCACTGCTGGGCCTGGAGCTTGACCGCATGGTCGATAGGAGCCGGGTCTCGGGTCGAGCGCACGGCTTGGTTCTTCATGCTCTTGAGGGCCTCGAGTTCCCGGCGGGTCTCGTACCACATCTCCTGGGCCTTGATCAGAGCATCGCCGTCAGCGGCAGAGGTGGCCTCGGAGATCTTCATGGCGGCGTACTGCACCCGAAGCTCTTTGTCCTCAATGGCCTTGTCGATGCGGGCAAGGTCAGCCGACTGGCTCTTGCGCTCGATAACCGACAGGCGCTCCATGAGTTCCCGGTTCTGGCGGTCTAGCATAGCCAGCCGCTGATCCTTCTCCTCATTGGTCTTCTTGATGTATTCCTTCTTGGCCTTGCGGCGGGCGCGGCGGGCAGCACGGATGGCCTCCGTATCGCCTTCGCGGTCTACATCATCGTCGTCAGCAGCGGAGACTTCCCCGCCCTCTTTGGCCTCTGCCTGAATGCCGTCCTCGTCAGAGGCGTCTTCATTAACAACATCCGGGCTCGGGATGCTCTCAGGCAGGTCAACGGTCACGGAGCCGTCCTGCTCCTCCTTGACCTTGATCTCAACTTTGTCTTCGACTTCGTTACTCATGATGTTCCTCAGATGAAAGCACGCATGGCAAGCGGATCACCGGTCACTTTTGCGATGACTTCATGGTCGTTGAGGATCATGAACAGCGCCGGATCTTCGAGTTCGTCTTCACCGGGAATCTTCACTTCCCAGCGGTCACCACCCCACTTGGGGACGCGGATGTAATCACCCGCCTTGCACCACGACCCTTCGGGCCACGGCTTCATGGTGTCTCGATGGCAAAACGCGATGGGGCCAACTTCAATGACTTTGGCAACCATGTTGTTCCACTTTTCGGTTTCCTTGGTTTCTTCAACCAAGATAATGCCGGCGCCAGTAGTTTTCTTCTTCGTGCGGCGAAGCTGCACAAGGATTCTTCCACCAAGGGGTTTCGCACCGGGGTCAACGCTCGGAAATGCCCAAGCCAATTCAGCTTCGTTAAAAGCTTCCGGTTCATTCATCTTCATCAGGTTCTCTCAAAAGGTTATTTAAGATCTCAAGGGCTTCAGTTAACCCTTGATAACGACCAACCATACGCTGGTAAGACTCCCATGTAGGCGCATTTCCCTGCGCCAAGGAAAGAGCTATTTCGCTCTGTGAGTGCTTTATCCCAGCAATGAGGTCACTTACGGTTCCCATTTATTTCTTCTTTGCTTGGCTCAGACCTCCTTGCGGTTTAGCGGGAGCCTTGGCAGGCTGGCCCTTGGGTTGAAGCGAGGTGCCATCGAGCTTGGCGCCCATGGCAATACGCTTGTGCATGGGCACGCCCGCGCCCATCTGCTCTTGATCACTGGTAGCCATATGAACCTCCTTTGGTCACAAAAGTGAGAGCGGCTTTCCCCTCGTCCAGACGCAACTTGGCCGCATCTCGCTCAAGTCGCGCCGCTTCAATCTCTTTCTGGGTCTCCTGATCGCCCTCGGCAATCGCAAGACGCAGGCGCAGATCTTCCATCTTCAGATCCGCGTCCTGCTGCTGCTTGGCCTGCGCCAGTTGGACGTCAGCCTGATCCTTCGCGGCGCGGCGCTGGGTCTCAGCCATGCTCGTGCGCTCCAGCACCAGGGCCTCCGGCGTCATCGGGGGCTGCGGCTTGTACTTCTGGATCTCCTGAATCATGTTCTGGATCAGCGGCATCACGCCCTGGAACACCTCGTTCGTGTCCATGTTCACATGCTGCGCTGCAACAGCGAACAGCTTGTCCACCCTGCCGGTGACGTCGGGCTGGTCGTAGTCCTCGATCTTGCCGGAGGACTTCAGGACGTAGCCGTTCATGCGGTTGAGGTACCACATGGTCAGGTGCTGCTTTACGTGCTCCATGACGTTAGGCAGGAACGCCGGGGCCATGAGCGGGTTGGCGCCCAGGATCGGGTCTTTGGCAAAGTCCAGATGGCTCTGGAGGTGCGCGAGGTGATCCTGCTCGATGTAGGCGAAGGCAGGCTTGCCAAGGGCCATGGCGACGTTCTCGTTGGCCGCATCGCGCTTTTCAGGCGCCGGCACATCCTTCATCAGCTCGTTGACCTCCGGCACCTTAATCTGAGTCAGGAAGCGCTCAATCACGGCCTTGCGGTCAAACAAGTCCGGGTTCTTGTCCATGACCGCCATGACGGCCTGGAGCTGAGCCATCCGCTGGGTCTCGGAGAAGATGTTGGGGTCGGACACCGGGATGACGTCGGTGTTGCGGCTGAAGTCTTCCTTGCGGATGTCCAGATCAGCGACCACCTCGCCCTTGCGCTGGTCGTCCAGATACCAGCGGTTCAGGCGGCCCAGGATCTTAAAGAGGCGGCCCTGGGCGTCATGCAGGCGGGCATGGATCGCAGCGAAGACCACCGCACCCTGCTCAATCAGAGCCTGGGTCGTGCCCACCGGTGCGTTGGCGTTCACATCGGCGATCTTCTCCTGGGCGGTGCTGACCACGCCGCGGGCAGACTTGTCCAGATAGCCCACCAGCTCGAACAGAACCTGCGAGGGCGGGTTAAACGGCATCGGCATGGCGATCTTGCGGATGTCGTCCACGCCCGGAGCGCCCTCGATCTCAGCGATCTGGGTGACCTCCACTTGCTGGCTCTGACCGCTGATCTTGGCGCCCTTGAGCTTGAGCATCGTGGCGGCGTTGTTGATGTGCGCCGAGTCCAGCAGGGCGCGGATACCGCCCGTCAGGCCCGCGGCCAGCCCGCCGATCAGGTGAGGCAGACCCACAGCGTAGGCGCCGCGCCAGGGGATGAACTTGAACTCGACCAGCCAGTCCAGCTTGGTCATCGTCTCATCGCCCTCTTCCCAGTTACGGTACAGACCAATGACCTCAGACTCGATCTCGTCGATCATGAGGATGTAGGGGGCCATGGCGCCCTTGGAGCGGTCATCGCCCTCAAGCTCCAGCCACGTATAGATGTGGTAGATCCGGCGCTCGCCATCCACGTTGTCGGCATCACGCTTGCGGCCCTCGATCTTGTCGTTGGCCTTCTCAGCCTTGGACTCCTCCGGCTCCATCGATGCGCGGATGAAGCTCGTGTCGATGTACAGGCCTCGAGCAACGCGGCGCTTGTACTCCCACTCGGTGATGTCGTTTTGCTCGGTAACGCGCTGAGCGGTGTAGAAGTTCGCTGCGGAGAACGGCAGCAGGATGTTGTCGATGGGGACGAACTCAGCGCAGGGGCGCTTCTTGTCCTCGTCGTACCAGAGCTTGAGGAACTGCGAGCCACCCAGGGGAAGCTGGGTGAGCATCTGCTCTTGCTCGTCGCGGAACTCTTCGATCTGCTCGGTAAGCTGCCAGTTGATGTAGTCGCGCTTGCGCTGGGCAATCGCAATCTTTTCTTTGTCAGCGTCACCCAGGATCTTGGTGCGGGCAGGGCCAGAGGGCGGGAACAGCTCTTTGATGGCGCGGGCAGCAAAGTCCACGCAGGCCTCCGCCATCACGGGGTGAACCACCTTGGATGCACCGCTGAACGTCGCGCCACCAGGGGCGTCTTTGCCCATGCCGGTGCGGCGCAGGCCTTCCTCGTACTGCTTGTCCCGCAGCTCGCGGGCCTCGCGGTCTTTCTCAATCAGCTCAAGGTAGCGAAAAGCGATGGAATCCAGATCCAGCTTGTCGATTGCGCCATCGGCGAGGTTGCTGTAGAAGTCCTCGTCTTCCGAAGGCCCCTTGAGGTTGTCATCCAGGCTCACAACAGCGGAGCCGTCAGGCAGCTCCTCGATGTTGGACTCGCTGAGCGTATCCAGATCCACCTCAACCGAGCCGTCCTCGTTCTCGGTAGGCATCCCCGGGATGCCCTCAATCTCTCGACCGTAGTCCTGCTCGATGGGGAATTGGGTAGCCATGTTCAGTCCTTACCGCTTTTTCTTGATTGAGCCACCACGCTTGTTGCCAGTTTCCTTGCGAAGCTGCTCAATGTTCTGAGGGGTGACGTTAATTTGCAGTGCCTTCCACTCTTCAAAGCTCGGAAGATCTTTGGTCGGCACTTTCTTGGTTTCTTGGATGTACTTCGAGTATTCAGCGCTCTTCTCGGCAAACTCTTTGCTCAAACCGCGCATCTTAGTTAAAGCCTCGACAGCCGCCTTTGACAAACCGCCAGCCGCTAGTTTAACTACGCCGCCCTTCTTCTTGCCAGTCAGCCGCTTCATGGCTTCTTCGTAGGTCTTCAGCTCATCAATCATCTGCTGGTCGATGATTTGACGGGGGCCGACCATCTTCAGGGAGCCAAACTCCTGCGGGGCTTGCCTGGGATTGGCGCGGATGGCCTGCAAGGTGTCCGGAAAAGACAGCTCATAGGGCGCCGGATAGCGAGACTGGCCCAGGAACTCGCCAGGGATGTCGTGGCTGTAGGTGGGGTGCTCAGACAGCTTCAGGCCCTCTCCGGGCTTCATACGGCCCAGGGAGAAGCCGGTGACCCCGGTCTCGAGGTCTCGCAGCGCCGGCTCGGTGATGGCAAAGCGGATGTCCTGGCCGCTGGGCAGGCTGAAGGCCTCGGTGACCTTCGGCTGCTGCATCACAGCATTGAAGTGCTTACGCAGCTCAGGATCGACCGAGAAATGCAGGTACGCAGCCCCCTTGTCCTCGATGCCGGGAAAGCTCGGGCGCGGGCCCGACTTGGGGCTACCGCGGCGAATCAGGTCGTTAAAGCCGTCGATCTGAGCCCGGGTCATCTTGGACAGATCAATCGCTTGCAGGTTGGCATCCGCAAAGTGTTGAGCGTAGTTGATGGACTCCGGGCCCATCATGACGTACTTGCCCAGAACCGGGGCGCCGTACTGCTCAGCCACCTCGGCGGCCAAGTTCTGCACCCGGGTGGCGGGGCCAATGCCAGAGGCCCAGAAGTCAGGCCGGCCCAGACCATACAGCGGGCCGCCGTGTTGCGGCGCAGCAGACTCCAGCCGAATGTCTCCGACCGCGTGCAGCGCCTTGTCGGTAATGGTCGGATCGCCTGGGATGCCGATCACCACGTTGCCCTTGAGCTTCTCGATGTCCAGGGTCTCGGGGGTCTTGGTCTCCCCGCGAACATCCACGGGCAACTCTTTCTCGCGCTCAAACTGCTTTTTAGTCTTGCCGGCAACGGTCACCGCGCTCTTGGGCTTCTCGCGCACGTATTCGCCCAGAACCTGCGGGGCCATGCGCTCGGCGATGGCCTCAATCTCCTGCTTGGTTTTGGCTGCGGCGCGGGGCAGGGGCTTCAGGGCCTCCTTGAAGGCCTTGGCGATGCCGCCGCCAGCCATCTTCTTGTCTGCCAGCTCCAGGCGCATCGTGTCGGGGTTGCTGGAGATGTGGACGCGGCCCCCGCGCTTGTACTCATCGGAGCTTTTTAGCCAATTAGTTCCGGGGGGCATCTGGCTACGGAACTGGGTCAGCTCATCATCGGTGACATACCGAGGCACTTCAACGCCTTTTGCAGACAAGGCCTTTGCCAAGTCGCTTTGCGGATCTACGCGGTACAGGCCTGTGTTTTCAATGTCGCCCACATCAGACCACTTGCCGCTGCGGACAAAGTCCTGAATGAGCGGGCGCACAGACGGGTCAGGGGCTTGGTTCTTGAAGCCCTTGATCTGGACAATTGCCGGAGGTTGAGAATTGAGTTCAGCCAACTTGGTGGCGACATATTCTTCGACGCCTTTTGGGCCAGACTTTTTGAGAGCATCAGTAACCCCGCCGGGGAACTGTTGCATCACATCGTCTTCGGTGTATTTCTTGGGTGGCCTGACCTCTACAGTTGCAAACGGCTGCCCCGCTTCGTTGCGAAGCGAAAAGATTTGAGACTCGCCGGAAATAACCCGCGGGCAGTAACCGCCGACGCAGTGGGAGAGAACCTCGCCTTCGTAATTCAGCGCGTCCTCGAGCTTGGTGTAGTTGGGGTGATACAGGGAGCGCTCGCCGGTGGGGCTCACATAAATGCCCGAGGGCTCGCGGGTGTAGCCGGGGGGCAGATCGCCCAGCGCCAGCTCGTACCACCTCATGCCCTGCTCGGGGTACTCTTTGTAGACAGGCATCCCCTCGGTGGACTTGAGCTGGGCCTCACGAGACGCCTTGATCATCTGTTTGTCGTACTCGCCAGTGCGAAGGACAGCCTGATCTACCGTCATCTTGTTCAGGTCTTCAGGCTTGAGACGCCCAGTCGCCAGATCCTGGCGCAGGATGTCAACGACATGATCAAAGCCAGCGATCTCCCGAGTGCCGCCACTAAGATGATGAACAGGGGTGTCAGGCGGAAGATCTTTCAGCCACGGGCTAGATTCAACCTGTTGATCAAAATTCAAACGAGTTTTGGCGGGTGAAGTTCCAATAAGCGCGTCCGTTGCGTCTTCCCATGCCTTGCCAGCAGGAGTGGTGGACATCACAGTGCCGTACTCGGGCCCAGAGTACTTGGCTGCGTTCTCCCGCATACGATCAGCTCCGAAGTAGAGACCGGCGCCGGGGGAGTTGTAGATGTTCTCGATGGCAAGCTGGCGCTCTTGACGCGCCTCCGTGGCCTCACGCTGTGCTTGGCGGGTCAGGTTGCCCTTGCGGCGAGGATCGGTCTCTTCTGCCGCACGCTCAGCGGTGCGCTCAGAGCGAGCCATGTCCCGAGCGTACTTGGCCTCAATCTCGCCAAACTTCTTGTCAACAGCACGCCGAACAGGATCGCTGGGCGTGCCCATCTCGTTCTTGATGTACTTGCCCAGGGTCTTGTCGATCCACTGGTTCAGGGCAATGTCTTCTTTGATCGTGGGATTCATGAACATCCCAGATCTGAGAATCTCTTCGGCGCCCTCTTCCCCGTGCCTCTTGATCAGAAACTCCATGACCTGCTCGGGAGTGCGACCGTAGGGGCTGTTGGGGTACTCGACCTTCAGGCTCTGGAGCTTGTTCTCAATGCTCCCGCCAAGCCAGTTTCCGCCCTTGGGTTTGACCACGTTCACCGCGGGCTGACCAGCAGCCATAACAAAGTCGCGGCCAGCACGAGCCACAGCACTGGGAACGGCGGTAACGGCGCGGATGGGAGCCCCAGGGCCGGTGTAGAACCCGCCGCCGATCTGGCCCAGGCCAGTAGCAGCACGCTCCATAGCGCTCGGGTTCTCCGGGCGGAAGGGAAGCATCTGCTCCACCTCTTCAGAGGTCGGCAGGCGCGTTTTCATGCCCACCTCACCCTGGCGGTACTTCCCAGGCGTTGCGGCGCCTGTAGCCTCGCCATAGGCCTGCACTCCGGGTGTATTTGCCAGCAGGCGGCCCAGTAGCTCAATGTCCCCAGGAGCGCCGGCGGCCCCGGAAACAAAGCCACGGGCAAGGCCTCGAGGGATCGCCACGTTCGGATCTACATCGGAGCGGGCCGACCGGCGGGGCCTCATCTGCGGGAAGACACCGAATGCTGCGCCGCCTTTGTCGAACCGACGATCCTCCAGCTCCATCCGCATGGTGTCCGGGTTGGAGGAGAAGTGAACCTTGCCGCCTCGAGCAAACTCAACATCACCCTTGATGGCAGATGCGGGGATGACGAACTCGTACACCTCGCCTTCATCAGACATGGAACGAACCCGGTACCCTGGCTCATAGGGCGTGCGCCGCGCCCTGCCGGTTTCTGGGTCGATGATGGGCCGGCCCATGCCGGGGCCAAGAGTCGGGTGGTCTTCTCGCATCGGCGCATTGCCCACGCGGGTGCGCTCGAGAATTTCGTAAGGCGCACGATTCTTAGCCGCGCTGTCCACAGTGAACACGCGCTGGCCCTTGTCGTACTTGTAATCGAATCCCTCCATCATCCTGCGAGTGGCCTCGGCTTCTGCGCGGATGCGGTCACCCAGCGAGGTGTGGAAGTCTTGCAGCGTGGTCAGATCCTTCTGAGCCACCACCGGCGCCTTCATGCCAGCGGACTCTGCGGCTTTGCTGATGGCCTCTTCTGCGCCCTTCTTGACGGGCTTCTTTGCTGCTTGGCCGATGGCCTTGATCAGTGGGTTGACCATCAGTTATTCCTCACACGCGCAGGACAGGCCGCCTTTGGCATACGGCTCCGGCAGTTTGATGGCGGGGCGCTTGGACTCCGAGGAATATCCCTCCGGAACAACCATCCGATCAGTCAGCCCCAACTCCTTACGAAGCGCCTCGATGTACTCTTCTTGATCGCGCCGGGGGAACGGCTCACGCAGCTCGGCGCGAGGCAGCAAGCGCACAAGGCTTTGCGGCTGACCCGCCCTCTCCATTGCGCGGCTGCGATGCCTGCCCTCGTGTCCAGAGATAAATGGCAGATCACGGGAGCCGGCCTCGATCTTGTCAATTTCAAGCCGAGGTACATCAGCAAAACCGCCCTCAATACGCATCAGGTAGTCAATGTATTGATCCTGAGTCATGTCAGGCAATCCCCTGCCATAGTTCACGGGGATTGTGTTTGCCATCTCGAGGTCTTTCGCCGAAGGGTTCAAGCGCAGCGCAAACTTCTCAAAGTCGCCGGGGCGCATCGTCATCACGGCTTTGGCGTTGTCACCAAGAAAGGCCTGCCGCAGGGCTTCTTCTTTGTACAGCTTCTCCAGATTCTTCACTTCATCCGCAGCACGCTGCACGCGCTTGGCGCCGTAGTCGCCCTTGGACTCTCGCACGGCTTGCTGCACGCGGGTAACTGCGCTGGGGATGACAACCGTCGGGGCTTCAGCAGGAGCCTTCTTCGCTGCGCGGATGGCTTTAACCAATGCTCCACCACCGGCGTATTCCTTCGGGGGCTTGGTCAGAAGATCTTCCTCGAGAACGTCGTAGCTGCTGTACGGGTACTCCTGAGCACGCTCGCTGGGGCTCATGTTCATACGCGCCTGCGTTGCCCGGGCCTCTGCCTCGCCAGCGAGCCGCTTGTAGTATTCCCTGGCGGCCTCTTCTTGGAACAGGCGCTCGAGTTCCGGGCCAATAGCCGAAGGCTTGATGGTTTGCAGATACTCTTGATACGCAGAAGCCAGACGCTCTGGGTTTGCAACCGCGCTGCCGTAGCGCTGCTTCTTGAAGTCCTCCAGCGACATCGGCTTGGAATAATCCTCGCGGATACGCTTGAGGATCTCAAACGCCCTGGGATCATTGAAAGCCATCGACATGTTGCCGCCGGGGCTCATGCCCTCGATGGTTTGGACGGCGTGCTGCATCTCATGCAGGGCTGTTGAGCGCGGATCACCGGCCTTCAGCGCCATGTCATAGATGTCCATCTCCATCCAGCCCTTGTTGCCATCTTTACCGGGCAGGCTGGACAAACCGCCTTTTACGCTTGGGCCACCGTATCCACCGGCGACAACCTGCATTTCAGCCAGCTCGGGGTAGGCGCGGTACAAATCCGGGTGCGAGATGATGGTCTCCGCACGCACGCCCTGACCGGGGTCGGCCTTGTACCCTTTGAGTTCTTCCTTGGCGCGGCTGATGCGCTCGCGCACACCTTTCTTGGCCTCGGTCAGAGCCTTGGGGAAAAGGTCTTTCTGGTTGGTCGGCTTGATCTTTTGCTTAAGGGCTTCGATCCCGGACTCAATCACCTGGGCCGTCTCTGCCCGCTCAGGGTTTGTCAGGAACCGAGCCGCCTGATCGCTGATCTCCTGGCGCTGGATGCCGTCAGCACCGCGGAAGGTGCCCGTCTGGCGCCAGATGTCCACCGGATCGACCCCGGCCTTCTCCATCCGGGCCGCCGCATCCGCCTTGGCCTGATCCCATGTCTTGGCCTTAGGGCCGATGAACATCCGCGTAGCGGGCTGGCCCGCGGACATGGCGAAGTCCTTGCCCGCCTTGACCACCGCCTGAGGCACGCCAGTGATCAGTCGCGCCGGAGAGCCAGGGCCAAAGTAAAAGCCCCCAGCAAGCTGCCCCAGGCCCGTGAAGGCCTCAGAGGTCGGCCCCTTGCCCTTGAAGGGCAGGCGCTTCTCAATGTCCTCAGAAGTGGGCAGGGCGGGCTCCAGGCCCACGCGGTCAGCCCCGAAGATCTGGCCCAGCATCGCCATGCCCTCTTCCTTCGTCTTGGGCATGACGAACTGATCGGGGCCTTGGATGTTTAACAGGAGGCGGGCGATGGACTCGAGGTCACCGGGCATCCCGGCCACGCCGGCAACAAACCCGCGGGCGACATCAACCGGGATGTTCTTTGCGGCCTCACGGTCTTGAGCCGAGCGGCGGGGTTTCAGGTGGGGAAATACCCCGAAAGCCGCAGATTGATTGTCAGCCATAGGCGAGCCCTGTGGGAATGCGAAGGATTATGCCTTCACTCAAGGCGCCGGTCTATCCACTCCTGAAGGGCCTCCAAGAGGGCCTCAGCCTGCCATTCGGCTATCTCGCCGGGGGCTATCACCTCAAACCGCCCCTGGCACTGCCGGACGGTCACGGATGGCGTCTGCGGGGCTACCGTCACATCCCACAGCTCGACAAAGCCATTCATTGGCATAGCGCCCCTCACTTAAGCTGATGGCGGCCAGGAACCCCCAACCCAACGCAGTGCGAACGTAATGCGGATGCAATGCGAACGCATAGCGATTGAACCATCACGGCTGAGGACTGGTGGGCATTCCTGTATGGGCGGGCCAGTGGTATGTACCCGCTTGGACTTCCCTGACTAGCCAATCCCCATGCGTGATAGTCCCCGTCTCTCCGGGGTGTCACGTCGTTCTATGGGCTACTGGCTCCAGACGTTCTCGTGCCGCAATTACTCACAACCCACTTGGGCCAGACCCCGTGTACCGGCTGGACGGCAACCGCCTCGAGGGCGATTGGGGAATCTCAACAACAGTGTCGTCACGCTGGGCAATATACCGCACCGGGTCTTGTCAGGCAACACTTCTTTAACTTTTTGCAATAGCTTCTCCGGGTGACCCCTGGGGGTCATTCTCCATCTGCCTGTCTCTTCTGTACTAGGGCAGACCAAGTGCGCCGGACGGGTTGATTCATCGGGAAGCCTGCAACGGAGCGTCACCTATCAGGCCTGCCTGCGCCAGTCCCTCAACCAAGGCTGGCACGGATCGGTGGGTCGTTCCGATCCGGTTGTCTTTCCTGGGTGCCGGCGATTTCAACCGCGGTTAGCTCACGCGCCCTGACGGGTGGCGGCCAAAGCAAAAAACCCATTGGGGAACGAGCTTTAGGCTTGGTTGCCGCATATAGGCGGTGCAGTACCACGCACCTATAGCTTTGACGAAGCCCGCTCCCCAATGGGTTCACGGATGTCGCTGTACTGAGCTACACCGGGTTACCAAGCCGGTGATGGAGCGCATTGTACAGAAGTCCCAGGGCGTGTCAAGCCCCCTTAAGGCTTCCTTGCGCGGATGGCGTCGGCGCAGATGATCGCCTCAATGGCCGCAGCGTTGGCTTGCTTGTTCTGCGTGTCCACGGCGATCTTCTTGCACCGCCAAGCGTCGTCCTCACACACCTTCGCGCACGCCTCGCGCTCGGCTGCGGCGACAAGGGCGGCAAACTTCTCAAGTTCTTTTGGGCCGTCATAAAACAAGCCAGCCTCCCGCGCCATGCGGATCACTTCATCTTTAGTCATCCACCACCTCCAGCAGTTGTTTCTTGCAGCGCTCCAGCAGCCAAAGCGCCGTGCCCCCGTCGGCATAGGTTGAGGCAAAGAACTCATCGCCCTCTGGCGTGAGGCCCACGATCACGAACCCCTCGAACTTGCCTTTGAGGTTCTCAAGGATGATGTCGGGGTCAAGGTCTAGCCGAGTGATGCCACCGAAGGGAATGATCTTGGCGGTCATACCTTCTCCTTCCGGGCGATCAATGCGCCGCACTTCAACTCACGACCACAGGCGAGCTTGAGCAAGTCGAGCCAAGTGAATTCGACCGTATCGCTACGGAATGGGTTTGGAGTGAACTTCATGCTTCCCCCTTCGCTGCGGCGATGGCGGCGGTGTGGCGCTGCCATTCCCCGATGTGCGGTGTTCCCACCATCGTTTCATCAGGTAGCCAATACTCCAGCGCCTCCAGCAGTTGCGCGTTGACGCGCTCCAACTTCTCGATGCGGCGCAGTCGGTCGCCCGCCATCTTGTATTGCCAGTCGTGGGCTTCATGAAGGCGGCGCAGTTCGGCGGCGGCATCTTCGCGGTGCCATGACGCAAGTCCATCCGGCCCGGTCAGTATCTGAGCCAGCCGCAGGGCGTCGGGTTGCTCAGTCATGCCCACCCCCAATCTTGCCTTCGACACGCTCAAAATGACGCATGACTTCCAGCGGCGTTGCGTTGTGCCTCCACGCGTCTTTGATGAGCGCATCGGTTGCGTCAGGGATGTAGTGGCGCATCATCTCGGCGTACTCATCGGGCATCGGCACATCGGCGTTGGTCAGGTGTCTCGTCTGCTTCATTCCCCACCCCCGATCCCGTGCTTGCGCTCGGCAAAGCCGACACCATCCGCCAACGACAGCAGCGAGCCGGTATCGACCCGCGCCTTGAAGTGCTCAATGATCTCCTCATCCGTCAGCGGCTGGCGCTGGGGCGGGGCGGTGTAGAGAGGGATGTGTTTGGCGCTTGGCCCTCTGCGGTGCGGTTTGTAATCCAGAACTGTCCCGCTGCTGAGCTTGCCATTCCACTCGGTGATCCACGCCACAGGCTCCTGTTTCTCGGCCTGCTCAATGGCGAGGCGCAGGGCGGCTGCCGCGCTGTCCATCAAGCGCAGCATTTCGTTCCGGCTGCTCATAGAGTTGACCTCGCAGAGCCGCGCCCCGCAGATGTCCTCCAGCGCCTGCTTCATTGCGTCGATGCTCATACTGCCTCCATGAGTGCATTGATCACAGGCATGGGCACCACAGCCCAAAGCTGCTTGTCATCACTCTTCCACAAGCAGATCAGGGCGTACTTCTCCGGGTGCCTGAACGTCAGACGCTGCGCCTCGGCTTCTTCCATGGTCTCTAACGCCATGCACGTAACATGCTCAGTCATACGCCCTCCTTGACCCTGGCCTCAATGGCCTCCAGCGAAGCCGCGGCGATCCGGCAAAACCCAATCGGAGTCTCCGGATACCACTGGAGCACCCACACGCTGTCCTGCTCAACAGCCTTGTGCCACTCCTGCTCGGAAATGAAGTCCTCGACGTCGTAGAAGTTCTCGATTGACTCGTAGACGTCGCGGTGCTCGTTGTGGGTCAAATGCAGACCACACTTGTGCTCTGGCAGCCAGTTCATGCGCTTTCTCCTTTTCCCTCTACTTTAACAGATTGGAAAAGGTAAGGCAATCAGATGGCGTAGGGGTTCTCGCGCTTCTTGCCGCCAGCGTCGATGACGTCGTCCTCGTCATAGTCCTCTGGGGCTGGGCCGTCGATGTCGATGAAGCCCGCATCCCGCAGGAAGCGCAGGGCCTGGGTGGTGACGTCCACGAAGTCGTCATGCGTGGTGTCGGGGAAGGCACAAAGCTGGGAGACCAGGGGCTCAGCCCAGTCCCGCACGTACCCGGGCCGCTGGCTGGACTCGGGCACCCAGACCCTGCCGCGGGCGAACAGGGAGGAGACGATGTTCAGCCGCTGCATCTTGTCGGCCTTGCCTGGGTTGTAGGCCCGCACGGGCATATGCGCCCGCTGGAGGTCTTGGATCAGGGAGATCCCCGCGGACTTGTCCTCGATCAGGATCAGATCCACCCTCTTCCTGTCCCGGCCCTCCCCGTAGACCACCTCGTACTCATCCTGCACCTTGGGGCGCAGATCCGGGTACTGGAGGCGATCCTGCCAGCAGTCCAGCAGCATGACGGACATCGGCCCGTCCAGGGGCTTGAAGACGCCCCAGGTGCCCGCGGCGGTCGGGTCGTTGACCGTCTTCTCGCTCGTGGCGCAGTCGTAGGACTGGAGGATGTACTCGAACTTCGGGAACGGCTTGTCCACAGGCCAGAGCTTGAGCATGTCCCGCTTGACGATGCCCGACTCCTCCGGATCAATGATCTCCGCGTAGATCTCCTGCCGGCCCAGCTTCGTCCCCTCGTACTGAAGGATCTGCTTCTGAAAGCTCGGCGCGAGGTTGGCAAGGTTCGCGTAGGTCGAAGCTGTCGTGAGGTGGACGTCATCCCCGTCCCGACCCACTAGGTCAACGATGAGGTCTTTCGGCTTAGGCGTGGTGGTGCAGAGGATGCGGGTGCGTTTACCCAGTCGCACGCCGAACATGATCTGATCCCAGGCGTCTTGCAGGTAGTCCCAGGCGGCCAGCTCGTCGCACCAGCCCCCGTGGAACTGAGGGCCCCGGAAGCGCTCGGGCTCCGACGCCGGGATGCCCTTGATCAGGCTCCCGTTGATGAGCTTGAGCTCATGGTAGGCCTTGTTGTAGTCGTCGATCAGGACGGGCGGGATGATGTTCAGCAGCCCCGAGTCGCCCTCAAAGCACGTAGCCCGGACGTCCGCGGAGGTCGGGGCGGCCACCAGCCAGCGGGTTCCTGGCTCCTTCCAGGCCCACCAGCCTATCTGCTCGGCGGCGGTTCTGGTCTTGCCGGCGCCCCGCCCAGCAAGTAGCAGCCAGATCGTCCACCAGTCCCCAGGTGGCAGGATCTGGTGGTCGTGGGCGGTAGCGAGCCACTTGGAGCGCCACTCGAAGGCGGCACGCTCCGCAGGAGGTAGCAGGGCGTACTGGCGGCGGGTCTTCTCATCGCGCAGTAGCTCGAGCAGCGGATCACTCATCCTTGGCCTGCCGGCGAGTCTCCAACGTGGTCAGCAGGGTATCGAAAAGCGTTACATCGACCTGCGCCTTCAGCGGGTTCTCAGCATCCCCAGCTAGCTGCACCCGATCCCCGTACCGCTTGGGGTTCCACTTCGCCAGGAGCTTCAGCTTGATGTCCGCCCGGGCCTTGATAAGCTGGACGTAGCCAGAGTCCACCCGGCCACCCCCCTCGGACAGGATGCGCTCGGGCTCCAGGCAAGTCTCGATGTAGATCTCCTCCGCAATGGCGTCCTGGCCCATTTCACGGGCGCGTGCGATTGCTGCGGAAAGACCGACTCCGGCCTCCCCCAAAGCATCATCCCGGTACATCCAGTCGTAGATGGTTCGCCACTCAGGCATACCGTCATCCCGGCATATCTGGCGTAATGGCTCCCCGTCAGCAAGGCGCTCACAGATCTCTTGAGCGATCTCTGGGGTGTACTTGGATGGGCGTCCGGTCTTTTTGCGCGGCGCGTCCTTTGCGGATTCGGCGGCCTTGGCAATGGCCTCAGAAGCCACCTTTTCGGGCTTTTGGGACGCTTTCTTGCGAGGTTGAGGGTTGGTATCGGCCATGGGTCAAACGGCTCCTTTACGGGGAGTTTATAGCCTTCCCCTCTTTCTCGCAAAGAACACGGGCCAGCGCCCTCACCTTTTTCGCGGCGTGCTCTGGCACCCATACCTCCAGCCGCACCAGCCCCAGCTTCTTGCGGCGCTCGCGCAGGGCCTGCTGGCGCTCTTTGAGTGTCTTGTCTGTCATGGCGTTAAATTTTAGCTGGCTGTTGAATCTTGTAGTCGTGAAAGACCGCGCCCTTGGCTTTATCCCCTACCTCACAGTTTCGCACCCACACCTGCTTGCCGGACTTCTTCATCGTCCTCCAGTGGCCCCTACGCTCATGCCACCTGGGGCTAGCGTGCGCACCCCCTAGGTCTGGGCCTCGAGGCTTTGCTGGCTCGATGGTGATGGTCGTCCAATCGTAGGTCGGCACCTTGCCCTGGCGGATCTTCTTCTCCCAGTTGGCCCGCTTGACCGGAAGGTGCCCGGTGGCAGGGGTGGTCTCTAGGGACTCGATGAAAGCCGCCACGAAAGCCAGGACGCCGGTTGCGGGGCTAGTGCGGTAATCGAAGGGCGTGCCATCCTTATGCCGCACCTTGATCCCTTCCTCGTCCACCAGGAAAAAGAATGAGGGCACATCGTGGACAGTCTTCTTGTCCCACTGAAGGCCCGCCACCCCGGTCAAGGCGCCGGCGCGGGTGACGAACAAGACAACCTTCTTGTCTTCATATCCGCACACCAGGGCCACGTTTGGAAACGGCAGAGGCCTGGACAGCACCTCCCCACTGATGGACTGTTCGTGCTTGTAGGCAGCGCTCATGTCGAACCAGTGGTGTTCGATTGCCTTCTCTGGGCTGATAGCCACCATCTCTTGGATGAGGGGGGTCACATGCGCTCCTGATGTCTGTCCATATAGTCCTTCTTGAGCCACTCAATCCCGCCAGCAAACTCGTAAACGTTGTGATGAGGGGAGAAGCACGACATCCGGGTGCCGTCCGCGGTGAAGCCCATGCCGATGAAGCTGCGAAGGTTCCCGCTCTTGGCGTCCTCCAGCACCGCCTCGAGCATCTTGACCAGCCCCTCGATGGGCTCTTGCTCGTGAAAGGGGACTTGCCCTGGGAGGGTTTTGATGTTGCTCATCAGGCCTCCGGGTTGAAACCAGAATCGACAGTGAAGCCAGCCTCACGCAGGGCTCGAACCACTTTGACGGGCAGGTAGCCGCTGTATCCGTCGTAGTCCACCAGCTCGAGCTTGCCCTCAGCCTCGTCAAACCACAGGCCGCCGCCCTCGACGCCGTTCTTGTGCTCCCAGTAGCCGTACTTGGCCGCGGGATCTACCCCGACAACGCCCAGATCGGGGTCGTCACCGTAGGGCTTGAGGTTGATGGTGTAGTTGTATTTCATGGTGGTTCTCCTAGTGGTTGATTTGGCAAAGCAGGGCGCGGTAAGCGGCTCGCTCACCCGCGGTGGCATCGACAGCTTTAGGGTCGATGTAGAAGGCGCAGTCAGCGGCTATCTCGGCTGCGGTCTCGGGCGACACCTCAATGGCGCCGCCGTGGTAGTCAATGCCCTCCAGGGCGGGGATCACATCGCTAATGCAGCGCGTATCCCACTCTGAGGCGATGGCGGATGAGATGCGAAGGCGCATGGCGGTTCTCCAGATGAGGCCCCGAAGGGCCGGGTTTGTTAGTACAGGTTGGCTTGTCCGCGGGCGGCGTAGTAAGCGCAGACGCGCTCCTCATACGCATCATCTTGCTCGGCCTGATAAGCCTCCCAGGCCCACTGCTCGAGCTGCTCGTCGGTAGCGTTGGCGTATTCGTAGTTGCTCATGTCGTTTCTCCTGTTGCGTTGTTGATGGCTCTATTCTGCCGCTGTTACCGGTAACGTCAACAAAAATATATTCATGGCCTGTTAAAGGACGATAGCCCTAGCCTATGGAGCGTTTGTAGCGATCCCAGCGCACCGCCAGCACCACCCGCGAGTCAACCCCGGTTCTGGTTTTGACCCGGGAGATGACGGCCTCCACAGCCTTGACGTCAACGCCCAGGGCCCTGGCAATGAGCTTGTTGTGGCCGTACTCACACAGGGCGTCGAGCACCTGGGCCTGCCGCTTGGTGACCCTCATAGGAACAACAGGACGACACAGGAGACCACCAGGGGGGTGAGAACCAGGGCCAGCATGAGGCCCTTGCTGAGGGTCGGTTCGGTCATTTGGCCCGGGTGTAGACAGTGAACTGACGAACATTCAGGATGCGCTCGGAATGGCTTTTGGCAGACAGGCCCGCCACATGACTGATGTCGTGGCCCTTCTCTCGCTCGCGGTCTACCACGGCACTTTGATTGATGGACAGCTTGACGCTGTTGTCCGTAGCGAAGATCGATGGCCGCTTCTCATCCTTCCAATGGAAAGGACTGCCCGCGGGGCAACTGCACTTCATTGGGTCTCCTCAGAACAGCTTGATGATTTCGTAGATCAAGAGGCCCGCACCGGTGACAACGAGCCAGAACTTCAAGTTGAACATGAAATCATCCCACTCTTCCTGCGGGGTCTTGTTCATAGCGGTCTTCCCCCAGGCGCGGCGGCGCAGGGCCACACACTCTTGAGGACATGCGACACGATCTGATTGGCGGGCAAGTGACGAATGGCCGGGGTGTTGTCCAGATAGTTCTTCACCATGTCACGCATCTGGCCCGCAGTGACGTTCTCCGGCGGGCAGTTGGTGACGCCGTACAGCGCATCCGCCACCCCGGTGATGTATCCAAGGCCAACCGCCGGCAGCACGTTCGTTCCGGTGTTGCTGTTTAGCTCAGCTAACAGCTTATTGCCGTCTTTGAAGTACGCATGAGAAGAGCCCGCCACGAGGGCCAGACACAAGAGAGCGCGTTTCATCGTTGCCTCGCTTTCAGCATGGCGTCAGCAATGTGATATGCGTGCTCTGCGACAACGTCATATCCCTCGGGTTCGTCATCCCTGGGCCAGCGCGAATCAATCGCAGAGAACCCCGCGCACAACCCTTGCAAGGCAGCAGAAGCAAAGTAGTCGCGCAGAGTCATGCCGATGTTGCGAGGCTGCGTGTACTCGCTTGGAAACGCTGGGCCCCCAGTCTTGTCAGTCATAGAACCTCCACAGTGATGCGATACGACTTGCCGTATCGGTCTTGCACATCAATCGTCTGTCGGCCCGTCATCTCGCCATCCTCTCGCTCCCACTTGGCGCGGGAGACGCTGGACAAGATCTTCTCGTAGTCAAGCGCCTTGAGATCGCCAACGATCAAGTTGGCAATGTAGTTGGTGTAACCCAGCACCTCAAACATGGCTAGCCTCAATTAGCTTGGCAAGCTCGTCAATCAGCATCTGAGCCTGCTCCTTGGTCAGCGTCACATGAGAGCTCCCGCTTTGATGCTGGATCGACAGCCAGATGGTCTTGTGGAAGTCAGAGACGTAAACAATGTTGTTGGAGTTGGTGGTGGGAATGGTTGCGTATTCCATGATGACTCCTTAGCGGGCGGCGGTCTTGACGGAGAAGACAGCGGTGATCTTGGTGAAGCGGGCAAGCTGCTCATCGGTGCAGCCCAGCTCGGCGATCAGCGCAGAGTAGTCAACAACCTTGCGGTTGGACTCAACAACGGTAGCCTTAAAGAGGTTGCCCTCGACGACCTTGGAGCCACCAGAGGTAGCGGCATCCTTGAGGGTGTCCTTGATGGCGTCGGCTTTTTTGGTCAGCTCGGCGATCTGCGAGAGCAGCAGACCCAGCTCGTCAACTTGGGTCAGGGCGATGTCATTGGCGTTCATGTGAATTCTCCGTATCGTTCCTGCGAATTGCAGTGAGGGAATTCTAACGCCAAGTTAAAAGACAATGCAATATCCCCATAAAAATATGGGGTCTTTCGCTACGTTTCGCCTTTTAACAACAGTTTGACGTCCTCCAGAAGCTCCGCCTCGGTGAAGCCCCAGTGCTTGGGAAAGCCCTTGGTTCCCAGGCCGTGGACGCCTGTCTTGCCGCGGTGGTGCTCCGGGCATAAGGGGATGACATCCCAGTGGCTCGAGCGCCTTGCCCCGCCTACCCCGGCCCGGGGGTGATGCAGCTCCGCGGGGGTGCCCTCGTAGCCCATGCGCCGGCAGACGCAGCAGCCCAGCTCCGCCACCCGGCTCATGTGCTTCTTCTCAGCGAGCGTCGTCATCCCACCAGCTCAGGTACATCTCGTAAAAGCCCCACAGGAACAGGAAGTCCCAGCTCAAGTCGGGACGGCGGATGTCCCAGTAAAACTTAGCCAACTGAAGGCAAGTCTCTTTAGGTGGTGGATTTTTCATTTGGCCTCTCAAGTTTGGCTTGACGAAAAGCAGTATCGAATTGGATCCCCAGGCTATCCACGATAGTTAAATCGCTGATAGTGGCCTCCTCGACTTCCCCGTGACAGTAGGCGCGGAATATGCGGTTCCATGTCATCGGGTCATTAACAGTCTCGATCATGTCTACGGGCTTATCACACACCGCACAGCGTAGAACCCCGTTCATACCGTCATCCTGTGTTCGGTTCGCTTGGAGGCCTCCTGAGAGCGCCACACCTCGATCCTGGCCTCCGCGGCGATCAGCATCCAGCGCAGCCTCTCCTCGGCCTCTACGGCCTCTCTAAGGGCCGTCAGATGCTGTTTGTAGGTCGGGTTGGAGTACGCCTCCCTCTCCTGGGCGTTGGCGGCCTCATAGCCCCCTGCGAGGGCGTCCTTCATGAGCTGGCTCTTGAGGCTCTTGCGGTACTCCTCGAGGTAGATCCGGTTGGCCTTGGCCTGGGCGTACTCGCCAGACTTGGCGATCATGTAATCCACCGCGGCCTGCGGGTCGATCATCTTGTCACTCATACGAAATCTCCAGATCCACCACGAGCATCGGAGGGTCGCACTTGTAGACCCGGCGGATCGTGATCGGCTCAAAAATCTTGTCGTTCACCCCCAGGGCCATCGCCATGGCATCCAGGCCCGCCTTGCTCGCAGCCAGCAGGTTGTCCGCGTCCCGATGGCGCCCGTCGGGCATCCGGTACGTGAGGGTCAGAGCAATGGACTTGGGGTTTTGCAGGCGCTGCTTGACCTGATCAATCGTGAGCAGCCCGCAGATGTGCTTGTAGTCCATCTTCTTTTTGTAGACGGCGCCCCAGTGCTTGCCCGCGGCCCGGTTCGGAAACAGCTCCGCCGGCGGGAAGTCCAGCTCGATCCTCATTGCCGCTGGCTCGGGATGCGGTTGAGGATCTGCTCAGCAAGCTCAGTGTGGCCCGCGGCATGAACCATCTCAGCGCAGGCTTGCCGCTCAATCATTACGGCTTGCTTGCTGGTCTCGATGGCGATAGCCATGATCTCCGCCTTGGCCTGGGTCATTGCCTCGCTGAACTCCTTCTCGGTGTACAGCGTCTGCCCAGCGCCAGCGCCCAGCAGGAAGCGCTTTTGGAAGTCACTCAGTTCCGGTTTTGACATTGGCCTTCTCCTTGTTCATCCTGTTAATTAAATCACGCAGCGCCTCATCTCCTCTGCGCTTTCTGATGTCACTCTTTACTTCGGCCCACCATGATTGCGCTGGCGCGGAGCCAACCTCGCCAATCTTCTTGCGGTACCTCGAGATCCACTCCCTGGCCTCGCAGTTCCTCATGTGCTCCAAGGTCTCCGGTGACATGCAGGGCACAGAAGATGGCGGACGTATCAACATCGCGCCCCTCACGGGCGGCGTCGAGGATTGCCTTGGCTTGCTCATGATTCATGCTTGCGCCCCAAGGCATCTTGAGCCAGCTTGGCAGCAAAGATGCCCACCGGAATGCCGAGCTTTTGCTTGTCCACGATGCGCCTTGCCCAGGCCAGGGGATCGTTGGGGTAGTCTGCCTTCACCTCGTAGTGCGGAGCGGCCTTGCAGTAGGCCTGAAAGCACCCGAAGCACATAGCCCCATAAGCGCTCAGATGCTCCTTGGCAGTCTCGCTCTGGCATCTGCTGCAACGCAGCACGGACGACCCCACCTCGAGCTTCTCAGACTCGTAGTTACGCTTGGCGGTTTGGTAGCTCATCTCATTGATCCTTATGGTAGAAGCCCTCGATCACGCGGGGGAACTTGGACGGGTTGAAGAGGAAATCGATGTCGGCCTTCCAGTCTTTGGCCTTGCCAGTCAGAAACTTGGACTGGCTGACCATGTCGAAGTACCACGCGAAGAACTCCAAGCCCTTTTGGCGATCCAGCTTGTCGGCGGTGACAACCTCCCTCCAACGCGCAGAAATGGCCCTACGGCGGCTTTCGTTGACCACCGTGACCCTGGGTAGCATCGGCAGCTTCTCGTTGTACAGAGCCACGATTTCATCGGTCGGCGCAGCAGGGGTCAACGTCTCGCGTTGACGGGTACCGTTAGGTACCTCTATCTTGGGTTCTGTGTCTTGGGTCTTGGGTAATGGGTCTTGGGTAATGGGAGCATTGCCTTCGCTTTGCGCTCGCAATGCGTTCGCATCCCATCTGGCCTTGGCTGATGCCCTGGCCTTCTCTTTCTTAGCACCAACGGCCTCAATCTCCTGCTGAACCCGCTGCGAGACCCATCCGTTCTCGGTGCGGACGAAGAACTCTTGCAGGACGGACGCAATGCAGTCGCTGTGCGAGCGCATACGGATGAGCCTGGAGATCTGCTCGAGATCTAGCGGGATCGGGGACTCGTGCAGGTAGGCCCAGTCAAGCAGACGCCTGTAGGCCAAGTCTTCCATCTCGGTGAGATGGGCGGTGTGCGACTGATAGTCGCCAATGTTGAATTGGTAGTAGTGCATCGCACCTCTCCTCTGTCCTCCCTCTAACAGAAGAAACGTCGGCAGGCGGGGAGGCTCGCTTTTCGGTGGGGTAGCTACCCCCCACCTAGCCGGGTTTCAAAACTCGAATCTATGCGACAGCCTTGGGCTCGTCAACAAAAATGTCAGGACGCAGCTCACTGCGGGTCACAAGCCCCTGGGTGGCCTGCTCGATCTTCAGGGCCATCTGAGGGCTCGGGCGCCTCTGAGCGTGGATCAGCAGGCTCATGTACGTGGCGGTGATACCCAGGTACTGAGCCATCTCGATCTTGGCCCCACGGGGCTCCGTGGCGAAGTACTCAGCTAGCGTCATCTTTTTTCCGTGCGTGTTCGATTGCCACCAGAGCGTCAGCAATGTGCTGGAGCGCCGCCTTGCCCTCCACGAGGGCCCGGTCATACCGACGCAGGAGCATCGCCTCATGCAAGTCCTTCAGGGCCTTCTCGGCCATCATCGTGGGGTGAGCGTAGTCGATCATGGTTCGTTTCCTCCACGCGACTATAACATGACGTTAAAAAGCAACACAAGAGAAATCTTTGTACACCCTGTTAAATTTGTGGTGTAATTGCTTTGCGTCGATAGCACGCTTTGGAAAGGAACGATATGAAGTACGAAGAGCTGCCCCTGCAAACACGCACGGGCGTCCGAATCGGTGGGGCCTACACGCCGCCCCCCGTTGATTACAACTCCCGCGAGGATGTTTACTGGCAGGGCGTCCTGCTGGGCATCGAGCCCGAGTTCAGTGAGCGCCGCATCGCTGGCTGGGTCATCTACTGCGCGATCCTGGCGGTCGTCATCTTTGCCTTGGCGGCGGTCGCATGATGACCCGCGTTGAGCGCATACAGCGCATCATCTTTCTCCTTGCCATCATTGTTGTCCTGCTGGACGTTCTGTTCTGGAGAGCGTAATGGAAGAACTCATCTACAAAGACGCATTCTTTGATGAACAAAAGAACGGGCGGCTGGTCTTTGTCATGGCCCTGGAGCCCAACTCCGAGCGTCTGCACTTCTTCGTCGGTATCGGGCAGGGCCTGAACGACGCAATCGATGTGAACAACACAATCGCCCACGGTATGACCCTGCCGACAGAGGCGGGCATTGCCATCTTCTTTGGGAGCTCTGAATGACCTTCCAACAAGAATACGAGGAGTGGTTGAACGACCCCCAAGCCCAAGCCGAATATCAGCAATGGAGACTCGAACAAGACCAGATACGAAACCAACTTCCCGACCCTTTCACCACAGATCCTTCCATCTTCCTTAAACAACTTAGTGAGTTAAAAAATGAGTCTCTTCGCTGAAAGCACTGGCGGTTCCTTCAAGCCCGTCCCGGCGGGAATGCACCTCGCCCGTTGCTACCGCATCATCGATCTGGGCACCCAGAAGTCAGAGTACGAGGGCAAGGTCAATTTCCTTCGCAAGATCAAGATCGTCTGGGAAGTGCATGGCACTGACGAAGACGGCTCCCCCATCGTCACTGACAAGGGCGAGCCCTTCATCATCACCAAGGACTACACCCTGTCCTGGGGCGAGAAGGCCAACCTTCGCAAAGACCTCGAGGCGTGGCGCGGCAAGCCCTTCTCCGAGGAGGAGCAGCGCCGCTTTGACCTGAAGAACGTGCTGGACAAGTTCTGCATGATCAACGTGCAGCACAAGCCCCGCCGCACCGGTGACGGCGTCTACGCCAACGTGGTCAACGTCACCCCCGTGCCCACCGCCCTCAAGGGCTCCATGCCCAAAGGCGTCAACGCCGCGCAGATGTTCACCCTGGGCGAGCCGGACATGGAGATGTTCGAGACCTTCAGCGATTACCTGAAGAACCAGATCAAGGAGAGCCCGGAGTGGAAGGCACTGTTTGCCGCCGCCCCGCAGACCAAAACCCAACCCAAGGGAGCCATGGATGACTTTGACGACGACATCCCCTTCTAAGGCCAACATGACCCTGCACCTGTTTGACATCAATCCGACAGGTGAGCAGCTTCGGGATGCCGGGGTTGCCAAGGTCTACAAGAACCACTCAAGCTGGGTCGATAAGGCCCGCTCCACCGCCAAGGCTATTGCAGCCTGGAGGGGTTCGGTCTCCATCGACGAGGTGCTGGAAGCTTGCCCCCGGCCCGAGTCGGTTCACCCCAACGCAACCGGCAGCATCTTCCGCGAGAAGTGCTGGAAGCGCGTCGGGTACATCCCATCCCGATCACCCGCGGCACACGCTCGCGTGGTGGGCGTCTACGAGCTAATCAAATGAGCATCATTGTTCGAGCATCGGAATCCCTGCATTGGTACCGCAGGGATGGCACCCCCCAGTACTCGGTGGAAGCCGCAAAGGGTGGAATGAGGGCCACAACCCTCAGAGACGCACGCAAGATGAGTCTGGTGCCCTCGGTCACCACCATCATCAAGTGCGCCGCCAGCCCCGGCCTGGAGGCCTGGAAGCTCAATCAGATGCTTCTAGCAGCCCTCACCCTCCCCAGGGTGAATGGCGAGTCTGAGGAGTCGTTTGTCACCCGCGTGGTGGCCGACTCCAAAGAGCACGCCAAGATGGCCGCGGAGCGCGGAACCAAAGTCCATGCAGCCATCGAGAAGCACTACGAGGGCGAGGTCGATGAGGCCATGTCCGACTACCAGATCGGCGTGAGCAGCGCGATCAAAGAGAAGTTCGGCGATCTGCACTTCCTGCCCGAGAAGTCCTTCGCTCACGAGCTAGGCTTTGGCGGGAAGGTGGATCTGTACGCGCCCGGGATCGTGCTGGACGTCAAGTCCAAAGAGTTCATCAAAGAGACCATGGACAAGGTCGAGGCCTATGACGAGCACATGATGCAGCTTGCTGCCTACCGGGTGGGCCTGGGTATGCCAGAGGCTCGCTGCGCGAACGTCTTTGCCTCAGTCCTCGAGCCTGGGCTTTGCAAGATCGTGGAGTGGTCACAAGAGGATCTGTCCCGGGGCTGGAGCATGTTCGAGTCTTTGCTCAAGTACTGGCAGGCCAAGAACCAGCACAAGTGAGGAGACAAATGAAAGATCTTTTGAACATCGGACTCATCGCGTGGGTAGGTCTTGCATGGCTGACGCATGTGATAGTTTGCATCTCAACTAGCAAGTGGCTTTTCTTGTTGGCAGGTGCAATTTTCTTCCCCATCGGCTGTGTACACGGCACCGGGGTTTGGTTTGGCGCTTTTTAAGGAGCATCTTCATGAAGAAATCAATCGCTGCCATCGTTCTGGCTATCGTCTCGTTCTCCGCCTTCGCCGCTTGTCCTACTGGCACTCGCTATCAGTGCTTCTCGACCATCAGCGGCAAGATGCAGTGCGGCTGCTACTAATCTGATTGCGGGGGAAAGCGGATGCTGGGCGGAAAGCGGTCACTCTAAAGGCCGCCGCGTTACCCAGACGCAGCGAGTACCCCACCCTTTCTGATGCAGAAAACAGGATGGCCCCCAGGGCTACTGCAAGACGACGACAAGAGGCTGTCCAAGTGGTTTGCAAGCCGTCCTGATGCCCGCCATCAAGTGCGAAAGAATCTGAAACTCAAAACTGGAGAGAACATGAACTTTGGAGAAGCCCTCGAGGCACTGAAAGCAGGAAAGAAGGTTAGTCGGTCTGGATGGAACGGCAAGGGCATGTGGCTCTCGCTCACCCAAGGGCAAGAAGTCAAAGCAGATAGCTTTTGGAGCTATCACAACCGCACATTCGCTAAACAGAATGGCGGATCTGCCAGCGTCCAGCCCTACATCACTATGAAGACCGCTCAAAACATGATCGTCCCGTGGGTAGCAAGTCAAAGCGACATGCTAGACAACGACTGGAACATTGTTGAATAACCCTTAACCAAAACTGGAATCACCATGATCAAAGAAGAGCACATCAAATCAAAAATCAAAGACGCCGTGTACGTTGTGATGCCCGATGGTCGCACCACCATCTGCCAGCTCCAGCTTGCTAACGGCTTCTCCGTCATCGGCACCTCGTCGTGCATCAACAAGAATGAGTTCAACCTGACCCTTGGGCGCGAGATCGCGTACAAGAATGCGTTTGAGAAGGTCTGGGAACTCGAGGGCTATCTGGCGATGAACAGCAAGAGCCTCATCGCCCTGCCTGTCGTGGACTCGATGAAGAAGCCCCGCAAGTACAAGTACGGCGTCAAGGCTGACGGCACCCCTCGCAAGAAGCCCGGTCGCAAACCGGCCAAAAAGGTTGTTGCGCCACTCTCCCAAATTGAAGTCCCTGTGCTGACTGAAGTGGTGACTGAAGCATGAACCCCTACATCGACCTTCAACAGATCAAAGAAGCGTTCATGAAGTGCCAACTTCAGGAGAACCACAACTTCCTCGAGGAAGACCTTCAGGCGCTGGCGGATGCCTTCATCATGGCCGCCATGCCGGAGATCGTCCGCACGGAGCGCAAGGCCTGCATCAGCTTTGTGCGAAGCCTCAATACCCTGGTGGCCGAGAAGCTCGAAGAGTACAGAGGGCCCCTGTGACGCCCAGTGAGTTCATCACCGCGCTCTTTGGGGACGGCTGGACAGAGGCTCAGCTTCCCATCTTTGCGATCATGATCTCCTCCATGCAAGAGGACGCCAAGAGGTACCACGAAATCAGGGAGGCCCTGTGCCGCGGTACCGACTGGGTGGCCGTCCGAGAAGATCTCATGATGGCCGACGAGCAGATTGATCAGGCCCGTCGCGCTGGACTACTCTAAAAAACCCCGGCTCTAAGGCCGGGGCAAAGGCTCTTGAGATCTGGCAACTGCAAGAGCAACCGGTGGGAGACACACCGGTCAGGGTCGAGCATAGCGGAAGACCGGGCTTTGAGCCTCTTGCATTTCCGCCGCGGTCGCAGGAGCCACCGGGGGCTCAGCTCGGACTTTGCGGGCCCGATCCAGCACCGCCAGAGCAAGCGGAGAAACAGCCGCCATACCGCCGCCAAGCGCCAAAACGGCGGGATTACGCGACATCATCATGGCGCTTCCCAGGGCCCCGGTGCCAGTCAAGACCTGCCCGGGCACATCTTCTTGCTGGCGGCGAGTCATGAACTCTTGCACGTTACCAGCCATTCCGGCGCCCGCCAGACCATAGCGGGCGACGGGGCTTTGCAAAACCGGCGCAAC